>ENA-OQCN01000527-OQCN01000527.1-human-gut-metagenome-genome-assembly--contig:-NODE-527-length-20375-cov-1.875741_pt1 | contig 20375 bp, 31 predicted proteins | sample MGYA00242497_ERZ504576 | MGnify/ENA primary metagenome ERZ504576 (study PRJEB26092, sample SAMD00036296) | human gut metagenome | host: Homo sapiens | study: EMG produced TPA metagenomics assembly of... | reverse complement strand
GCCAGGAGCCAGCCGGTGATGTAGCTCATCGTACGGCCAAAGCTACGATCGACATACTCGACGATGCCGCCCGAAATGGGGATAGCAGCCGTGAGCTCACCGAAAACAGCTCCGACGGGCACGAGGAAGATTGCGCCCAAGAGGAATGCAATCATAGCGGGAACGGGACCGCCGCCCACGACCATCCAGTCGCCCGACCTGCAGAACCCAACTGGTAACCGATGATGGCACCGAAACCGATGGTGAAGAAGTTCCAGAGCGAAAGCGTTTTCTTCATGCCGCCGTTGTCCTCGACTGCAACTTCTGCGTTCTTGTCCGCCATTGTTCCCCTCCTTTCCTTTTTGACGCCTCTTTGGCGTCACCCCTTGCGCGGTCTGTTTTGCCGCGCACTTTTATTTCGTGGCTTTAAGATACGGCCTCGGCGTCGCGCTACCGCTTATGGCTCGACCGAAGGCAGAACTCGCATATGAGTGGCGCCGTTTTTGGGACGAACGGCACGGTTTGCCGCTCATTGTTGTCGCCCGTCCGACGGGCGTACGCTCATTGGACGCATATAGAAATGTTTTTGAGGCCGTGTGTTTTGCGCCTTTCGTACCGTTTACCGAGCTTTTGACGCTCGGACCCATTTGTTGCACATCCTTTTTGTAGGATAGACAGGTTATACATGAGACAAGGCGGTACGAATGGCATACGGATACAACGACGGTGATCAACGGCGACAAAGCGTTCGCCTTGCTGGCCGCACCACGCCGATGCCCAGAAGTGCCACGAGCAGCAATCCGCAACGCCCTCAAGAGCAACCCGGGCCTTCGTCTCGGCAGCAGACAAACAGAACACGGCAGAGCGGCCGTCCGAGCACGGGCACAAGCGCACAGCAAGATAGCCGCTTGGGCGCGCGCACTCGACAGCGCCAAGCCGAGGTTCCGCAACTGCGCCGCAACGGCGCACGTCAGCCCGGCATCCATATCAACCGCTTCTTTTCGCATCCCCAAGGCGGACGCGACGGCAAGCCCTACCGCTCGACATCGTACGTGAATGCCCCCGCCCTGCCGGCTCGTCGGCTTTGCCTCGCACTGTGCTCTATCCTCATCTGTCTGGTCTTTGTGCTTATGAGCTCCTGTATGTCCCACGGCTCGGCCGGTCTCGAGCCCACCGCCGAGGACAAGCTGCTCAAGGCCCCCGTCGCGCCCGGTTATTCTTTCGCCTTTTCGACTCCGCGCTCGCAATGGCAAGCCGGCACGATGCCCCATATCTATCAGATCGACCCTGCGTGGTCGGAGCTGCCCTATGCCGGTGGCACTATTCGCGAAAACGCTTGCGGTCCCACTTGCCTCACCATGGTCTATATCTTTAAGACCGGCCGCACCGATATGACACCGGTCGACATGTGCGCCCTTTCCGAGGCGGGCAACTATGCCCCCACCGGCGCCACCGAATGGTCATTTATGACGCGCGGCGCATGGCAGCTGGGCCTTAACGGAACGGAGCTTCATAACGATCGCGACTCGATGACTCAGGTGCTGCGTTCGGGAGCGCCCGTCATCGCCGCCGTTCGGCCGGGCACCTTTACCAACGTGGGCCACTACATTGTGCTTTACGGTATTGACGACGCCGACCAGATTGAAGTCTTCGATCCCAACTCGGCCAGCCGCAGCGCCCGACGCTGGGGCGTCGTAGAGGTCCTCAACGAAGTCGAAGCCATTGGGCCTACTACTAGTCACTGGGGACAGACTTAAATGAGTGGTCTCTGGATGCCCGGAACTGCTGGCACGGAAAGCGCACCCCGCTTTGAAGTTCGATAGCGGGATGCGCTTTCCGTTAGCGGCCTGTTTGGGAAACTGGGGGCCATTTTTCGGGCAAATTCCGGGATGTATTTTCCGGTTGAGGGCCCCGGGGAAACTGTGCCCCATTTTGGACGCTCATTGTGAGATGCACTTTCCGCAGTTGATTGGTGCTACTCATTTAAGTCTGTCCCCAATGACTACCGATAGCAAAAGCCCCGCAGTCGGAGCGGACTGCGGGGCTCATGAAGAGAGGCTAGTCTGTGGGCGCTTTGCCTGGCGCCCACGAGAGATGCAACGGAGTAGGGACTACTCGTGGATGCGGGTACCGGAGAGGCCGGGCCATGGTCTCGGCGGCCTTGTCCAGGCGCCGATGATGCAGGTGCGGCCCTTGCGGGAGCGGGCGAACTTGATGGCGGCGCGGACCTTGGGCTCCATGGAACCCTTGCCGAACTGGCCCTCGTCGGCCAGGCGCTCGGCCTCGTCGGCGGTGAGGTCCTCGAGCTCCTCCTGGTTGGGCTTGCCAAAGTTGATGGCGACATGCTCAACGGCGGTCAGCAGGAACAGGACGTCGGCGTCGCAGTCCTCGGCCAGCAGCTCGCCGCCCAGGTCCTTGTCGATAACGGCGGGAACGCCTTGTAGCAGCCCTTGTTCTCGTAGTCGCGGACGACGGGGATGCCGCCGCCACCGCAGGCGATGACGATGAACTCGTTGTCGAGCAGGTTGAGGATGGAGTCAGCCTCGACGATCTTCTTGGGATCGGGGGAGGCGACGACGCGACGCCAGCCGCGGCCGGAGTCCTCGACGAAGACCTTGGAGGGGTCCTCGGCCATGAACTCCTTGGCCTGCTCCTCGGTGTAGAAGGGGCCGATCGGCTTGGTCGGGTTCTTGAACGCGGGATCGTCCGGGTCGCACTCGATCTGGGTGACGACGGTGGCGGCGTGCCAACGCTTATAGCGCTTGTGCATCTCGCGGCCGATGCCCTGCTGCAGGTGGTAGCCGATGTAGCCCTGGGACATGGCGCCGCACTCGGGCAGCGGCATCTCGGGGGTGCCGATGGCATCGTGGGCGGCGGCGAAGGCGTTCTGGATCATGCCGACCTGCGGGCCGTTGCCGTGGGTGATGATGATCTCGTTGCCCTGCTCGATGAGCCGAGGAGCGCGTGGGCGGTGTTGCTCACGGCCTCGATCTGCTCGACGGGGTTGTTGCCGAGGGCGTTGCCGCCGAGGGCGACGACAATACGATCGGGCTTGCCAAGAGGCTTAGACATTGCTGGAATCCTTTCTGTAAAAGGCCTACAACCCATTAATAACCCGCGTCCGTGCGATACGCGAGTTTATTAAGGTTTATATTCTCTTTATCGCTCATTTTATTCATTTTGAAAATAGCGGAACGGTGAACGGTCGTTTTTATCCGCTCAGCGTACAGAACCCCAGCTCAGACATATCTACGCCATTTACGTGCAACTTTATTTAAATGCAGCGAGGATTATGTCGGATTATGCAAACTACATCTCTGCTAAACACAAAACGGACAGCGCAATATCTTACTCGCACTATACGAGATTCTATGCACTTATAAGTTGAGTATGCACCCCTGCAAAAACAAGGGGCTTTTCATCCAGCATAAGGAATAAAGAAGAGCTCCGAAAAGGCGGCAACAGCCAAGTCCCCCATCTATCTCCAAAGTGGCGCGAGGTTTCGTGGCAAAGCCGCGAAACAGCGAAGGGGACAAAAGCCCCCACAACCACGTCCTTCATCCGCCCACACAATCCGAAGACGTAGTCGTAGCAGGATCTGAGGGCTGACCTTCGCGGACACTCCGCAGGACAAAGAACCCCGCCGCACGTAGTGCGCAGCGGGGGTTCTTTCATGTCCGAGGACGTCCGCGAAGGTCAGCCCTCAGATCCTGCGGTAGGAGACCTAGGCCTCGTTGTACACCGTCTTGAGCTTCAGCAGGTGAGCGTAGCGGTCCATAGCGGCCTGCTCATTCTCCTTGAAGAGCTCCTCGGCGCGCTCGGGGAAGGAACGCGTCAGCGAAGCGTAACGGGCCTCGTTCATCAGGAACTCCTGATAACCGCCCGCGGGCTCCTTGGAATCGAGCGAGAACTTCTTGCCGGCAGCAGCCTCGGGGTTGAAGCGGAAGAGGTTCCAGTAACCGCACTCGACAGCCTTCTTCATCTCGGCCTGGCAGTTCTGCATGCCGCCCTTCTTGATGGAGTGCATCTCGCAGGGGCTGTAGCCGATGATGAGGGACGGGCCGTCGTAGGCCTCGGCCTCGTGAATGGCCTTGAGGGTCTGAGCCGGTTGCGCCCATGGCAACCTGTGCCACGTAGACGTAGCCGTAGCTCATGGCAATCTCGGCCAGAGACTTCTTCTTGGTCACCTTACCGGCAGCGGCGAACTGAGCGACCTGGCCCAGGTTCGAGGCCTTGGAGGCCTGACCGCCGGTGTTGGAGTAGACCTCGGTGTCGAAGACGAAGACGTTGACGTTGTGGCCGGAAGCCAGGACGTGGTCCAGGCCACCGAAGCCGATGTCGTAGGCCCAGCCGTCGCCGCCGAAGATCCAGAAGGACTTCTTGGTGAGGTAAGCCTTGTCGGCGAGGATCGCTTGGAGGCGTCGCAGCCGCACTTCTCAAGCTCGGCAACGTAGGCAGCGGCAGCGGTCTTGGAAGCCTCGGCATCGTTGACGGAGTCGAGCCAAGCCTGGCCGGCGCCTTGAGCTCATCGGACGGACCATCGGCAGCAATGATGTCCTGGGTAGCGGCGATCAGCTTGTGCTGAACGGCCTCATAGCCAACGGCCATGCCCAGACCATGCTCGGCATTATCCTCGAACAGTGAGTTGTTCCACGCCGGGCCGTGACCGTCCTTGTCCTTGCAGTAAGGAGCGGTGGCAGCGGGGTTGCCCCAAATGGAGGAGCAGCCGGTGGCGTTGGAAATGAACATGCGGTCGCCGGCGACCTGGGTCACCAGACGTGCATAGCGTCTCGGCGCAGCCGGCGCAGGAGCCAGAGAACTCCAGGTAAGGCTGCTTAAACTGGCTGCCCTTGACGTTGGCCGCGATGAGCTCCTTCTTCTCGGAGACGTTCTCGACCATGTAGTCCCAAACGGGCTGCTGGTCCATCTCCTGCTCGGTGGGAACCATCTCGAGGGCGCCTTGGGGCAGACCTTGACGCAGTTGGTGCAGCCCATGCAGTCGAGCGGGGACACGGCCATGGTGAACTTCATGCCCTTGGCCTTGGGGCCCATAGCGTCGAGCGTGCGGGTAGCTCGGGCGCGGCTGCAGCCTCGTCCTCGGTCATCGCGAACGGACGGATGGTGGCATGCGGGCACACATAGGCACACTGGTTGCACTGGATGCACTTGGTCTCGTCCCAGTGAGGAACGACCACAGCGACGCCGCGCTTCTCGTATGCGGAGGCGCCCAGCTCAAACTGGCCGTCGGCGCAATCGACAAAGGCGGAAACGGGCAGGCTGTCGCCATCCATGCGATCGATGGGCTCGAGCAGATTCTTGACCTGCTGGGCGATAGCCGGACTTGGTCTCCTCGGAGAGCTCGACGGGAGCGGCATCCTCAGCGGTAGCCCAGTCGGCCGGAACCTCGAACTTACGGAAGGCGGTAGCGCCGGCATCGATGGCCTTATGGTTGGCGTCGACGATGGCCTGGCCCTTCTTCATGTAGACTTGGTAGCCGCGTCCTTCATGTACTGCAGGGCGTCCTCGGCGGGCAGAACCTTGGCCAGCGCGAAGAAGGCGGACTGGAGCACCGTGTTGGTGCGCTTGCCCATGCCGACCTTGGCGGCCAGGTCGATAGCGTCGATCAGGTAGACGTTGACGTTGTTGTTCGCGATGTAGCGCTTGGCCACGGCGGGCATGTGCTCGGCGAACTCCTCGTCGCTCCACTGGCAGTTGACCAGGAAGGTGCCGCCCGGCTTGACGTCGCGGACCATCTTGAAGCCCTTAACGATGTAGCTGGGGTTGTGGCAAGCGACAAAGTCGGCCTTGGTCACGTAGTACGGCGAACGGATCGGAGAATCACCAAAGCGCAGGTGCGAAACGGTGACGCCGCCGGTCTTCTTGGAGTCGTACTGGAAGTAGGCCTGAACGTACTTGTCGGTGTGGTCGCCGATGATCTTGATCGAGTTCTTGTTGGCGCCGACGGTACCGTCGCCACCCAGACCCCAGAACTTGCACTCGATGGTGCCGGGGGCTGCGGTGTTGGGCGCATCCTCGGCCTCGGGCAGGCTCAGGTTGGTCACGTCATCGACAATGCCGATGGTGAACTCGCGCTTGGGCTCGTCCTTCTTGAGCTCCTCGAAGACGGCAAACGCGGACGCGGGAGGCGTGTCCTTGCTGCCCAGGCCGTAACGGCCGCCGACAACCTTGATGCCCGTCTTGCCGGCCTCGTAGAGAGCGGAAACGACGTCCTGGTAGAGCGGCTCGCCGATGGAACCGGCTCCTTGGTGCGGTCCATGACGGCAATCTTCTTGACGGTCTCGGGAAGAACGTCGACAAAGTGCTTGATGGAGAACGGACGGAACAGGCGAACCTTGACCAGGCCGACCTTCTCGCCGTGAGCGTTGAGGTAGTCGATGACTTCCTCGAGCACGTCGCAGAAGGAGCCCATGCACACGACGACGCGGTCGGCATCGGGAGCGCCGTAGTAGTTGAACAGGCCGTAATCGGTGCCGAGCTTCTCGTTGATCTTCTTCATGTAGCCCTCGACGACGGCGGGAAGCTCGTCGTAGACCTTGTTGCAGGCCTCACGGTTCTGGAAGAAGATATCGCCGTTCTCGTGGCTGCCGCGGGTGTGCGGGTGCTCAGGGTTGAGCGCGTGGTCGCGGAAAGCCTGGACGGCGTCCATGTCGCACATCTCGGCCAGATCCTTGTAGTCCCACATGGCGACCTTCTGGATCTCGTGGCTGGTGCGGAAGCCGTCGAAGAAGTTAAGGAACGGGGTCTTACCCTCGATGGCGGCAAGGTGAGCCACCGGCGAGAGGTCCATGACCTCCTGGACGTTGCCCTCGGCGAGCATGGCGAAGCCGGTCTGACGACAGGCCATGACGTCGGAGTGATCGCCAAAAATGTTCAGGGCGTGGGAAGCGACGCAACGCGCGGAGACGTGGAAGACGCCCGGGAGTTGCTCGCCCGCGATCTTGTACATGTTCGGGATCATCAGGAGCAGACCCTGAGAAGCCGTGTAGGTGGTGGTCAGAGCACCGGCGCCCAGCGAACCGTGAACGGTACCGGCCGCACCTGCCTCGGACTCCATCTCGACGACCTTGACCGGGGTGCCGAAGATGTTCTTGCGACCCTGGGCCGCCCACTGGTCGACATGGTCGGCCATCGGGCTGGACGGCGTAATGGGATAAATTCCCGCTACCTCGGTGTACGCATACGAAACATATGCGGCCGCCTCGTTGCCGTCCATAGACTTAAACTTACGCGCCATATACCCCTCTCCTCTCATATAGGTATACAGGCCCCGGCGATCGCCGGGATGTTGGCGTGATGGGATTTTCGCTGTTGCTTCCAATCATCTGGCAGGCGGACTTGGCAGCAGGTACATGGCGTGGAGAGAAGGCATGCCGAGGCGAGGAGGGCTGCACGCGCTCCACAGGCCCAGCTACCCGTCTTGCACATGACCGAGCGCCGCAAAGGCCGCATGCCGGATGCTCCCGGGCACGCCCCGGCGATGGGAGGCGCCCGCAACGAAATCCGCATGCGGGTTTATTGTACCCCGCCGTCAAGTGTAATAGCGGCAAATATAGGCGGGCGGTAAAGGTTTACCTCGACTGACGCCAAGGGCCAAATGTCCCTGTGTTCCCGGGCAATCGGCTCTGACGCGCCAAGGAGTGTCCCCAAGTGCCGGCAGAAAAGGAGCGTCCCTATCTGCGGCTAGAGGGCACCGAAGAGGATGGCGTAGGTAGTGGATTCGCCGAGCTTGAGCTCGTCGCCGGGGTTGAGCTGGGCGGAGCGACCGGGCTCTACTTGAATACACACGCTCGTGGCCCCGTTTACCACCACGGTGCCGTTCGTGGATGACAGGTCCTCGACAAACCATGTGCCAGAATCGTCGCACCAGATATGGGCATGGCGGGCCGAGACGTCGTCGGTGATGCCGCCCTCCCCCGTTGCCAGCGCGCCGATCTCAACGCCTTCCTCACTCGGCTGAATCCAGCGCGGGACGCTCACCACGTAGCCGTTTTGCACGCACAGCAGTCCCAGCGGATGCGCCGGCGCGACCTCGTGCTCGCCCGCGACCGAAGATGTGCTCAGCGAGCGCGGCGTCGACGTGTCGCCGCCACGGGTCGCATGAGCGCGGCGGCTCGCCCGACTTGGAACTAAGGCGGGCGTGAGAGCAAACGGCATAGGGAACGAATCTTGCGGATGTACTCCTCGACGTCAGGCAGGTAAGCCCCACGAAGTCACCGGGGAGGCCCAAGCGGCCCGGCACCACTTCCAGATTCTGACCAGGGCGAGTCGTTCGCCGGTGGCTGAAGGCTCGCTCCCACCCAAAAGGGAGATTCGCGTTGTTCCCCAATCGCTCTCGCATCTTTCATTTTGCTCGAGGTGGGCTATAAAAACTTTCCTGGTGAAAGGCGGCGATTGGTTTCCTTTCTTTCTAGAGGAGCGCGCCTGTAATCTGTTTTCATCCTAAATCAAGTTAAGATCGGACCTTCCAGAGGCAAGTCGACTCAAACTGCGAGGCTCCATGTTGGAATAAAGAGCGCTGTCGAAGTGCCAACAACACAAAGCTTGCCAGTCTCAAATAGAACCTTTTGGGAGTCCGATTGGGCCGCACACCGAATCCCCGCTGGTGGTTTTTTATAGCTGCGCAACAATAAACAAGGTTAGTGCCAGTCCAGCATGAAATTGAGGAACGTATGCATTTTTTTCTCAGTAAGTGATCGTCGTTACTGCTTCGATGAGGTCACTCGCAATTGCTTTCAGGTTGACCAAGCATCAGAAGATGCGCTTCGCATATTTGAAGCATCGGGAAGAACGGTCAACTCGAAGTTGCTAACAAAGTCACTTGCTGCGAAAGGCTACGACCAAACGACCATAGCAGAACTTGAAGACGACATTGATGAGTATCAACGATTGTCTGAGCGGACTTTCTTAACAAAAGACACGCCTCGAAAACTTAGATCCATCGAACTCCACGTTTCACATGCATGCAACCTTGGTTGTAGTTACTGTTTTGCCGGTAAAGGAGATTATGGAACGTCTCCTCTGCTGATGACAGACGAGATAGCCTTCAAGGCGGTCGACTACCTCGTCGCAAGTTCATCGGAAAACGAAACGCTTGCGATCGTCTTTTTTGGTGGGGAACCCATGATTAACGAGCCGCTGATATGGAAAACGGTCGACTATTCAAAAAGAATATACCCCAATAGAAACTTTACCTATTCTATTACGACCAACGGAACGCTTTTGAATGACACTGCTGTGAATTCTTTCAAGGAGCACGGGTTTTCTGTTCTGATTAGTCTCGATGGTACAGGATGCAAGCACGATGCATCGCGCCCGTACAAGACGGGAGGCGGCTCTTTCTCCGATATCGACAAAAACGTTTCGTCGTTTTTCCGAGTCGTTCCCCTTCGGCGCAAGAGCGACTTAACAAATAATAACTGTAACCTTGTTGAAGACTATCTTCAGTTTAAAGAGATGGGCTTCAGAAGGATTTACTTCTCGCCCGTGAGCTCATTCGATGAGAATATCAAACTCGACGAACACTCATTAAACAAAATCAGGGCGGGCCTAATAGATTTGGCGGATCAATATCTCAAACAGATTGATCAAGGGGAAAAGCCCTTGTTTAGAACATTGAAACTGCAGTTGATTTGATTATGAGCAACAGGATCGCCTTTGTCGGATGCGGGGCTGGCAGGCGTTTTATTTCCGTGACTCCCGAAGGGGACGTATACCCCTGTCACAGGTTTGTCGGGATGATGCGATTCAAAATGGGCAACATCGTCACCGGAATTGACGAAACTAGGTATATTGAAAACTGGAGTCAGGGTGTCGAAAAAAGAATTGACTGTACGGACTGTTGGGCTCGGTCTTTCTGTGGTGGGGGCTGTAGCTGGGAGGCTGCAGGCGAGCACGGCTACTTGCCCAAGAGTCTACACCCTGCATCATGTGAATATAGAAAAATGTGCTACGAGATGGCTTTTGACCTTATTTCCCGCCACTCATCTTCGCAGGAGAAAAATCAACGAGAAGCTACTGTATCGGAATAAGCGGTTCAGCGCATTGCTGTCACCATTGTGGAGGTGTTCGTTCTTCTGATTACCGTCTGCGAAGCTATTGCTACGTTCGCCGAAACCATTCTAGAAATATGGTGAACTAGACATCTTGGTTTGTTATACACAATATTGAGGTTTTTCTGCACTCAAAGGGAGGTAGTCGTGAAGCATATTCATCCGATTAATCCAGGAAGTGGCGACGAGGCAGGCGTGAAGCCGATGTCTTTTGACTGCCTCTTGGGCATTACTGACATCTGTACTGTTTATGATAAAGCAGATGGCTGTGGTGCATACGATTACTGCGACTATGACATGGATGGCGGCAGCATCTGCGTTGTAGATCACTGTGGCATTGATCAAACGTAGTCTCTAATTGGATTAAGGTGAGGAGCTGTTATGAAGCATATCCATCCTGTTGGTTCAAATGAACATCCTCCCGTTGAGCCTTGTTGTCTTGGAGTTGATATATGCAATTTTTACGACATCGCCGAGTGCCCTGTTGCGGATTGGTGCTATGTCGATAAAGAATCAAGCTGTGTTTTGCCAGCAGATTGGTGCGATCCAGTTGACGAGTAGTTTTGTGGCTAGGAACTATTTGGTCCAATTCAGAATAAGATGGGAACAAATACCAAAATCTCGTGTCTGGGAGGAGTTATGCCATTATTGCAAGGTCTCGTTGGATTAGCCTTTATACTTGCGTTATATCTGGCACCTTTTTTTAATTCTATTCTTCATTATCCGACTCTTTCTTCGGAGAAAATAGGAGTGTCACGCAAACATTAGCGTAGCTTTCTTCCAATATGAGCCGAGCATTGGCAAGTGGAATAAGAAGCCCGACCGTTCGCCACATGAAAGTGATCGGACGGGCTTCTCTATTTAACCCGGGCCGCCACCCATAGCGGCTTTCCAAGCGTATTCTCAGTGCAAAGCAATCGTCAGTTTAATCCTATGCGCTGATACCGCATTTCATTTGTTCGGCTCGAATTCTACGGCCTGGCAACCCTCGCACTCTCCGGCAAATGGATTGAACGCGAAGGCAGAGATGATGTGTGCGTGGACATCGAGGCTGCTGTAGGCAACATACTGGGACATGGACCCCCGCTGCGCGTGGTATGCGGCCCGGCATATTCATTGCGTCCAACCCCGTGTAGTTGCAGCAAAGTGGAACCTCAATGCTCAGCTCATGTTGTCCGTGGGACACGAGAATCGTAAGCACACTTTGGTGCGATTCTCACGCTGATACTGAGCCACCTGGAATAAGATACGTCGCGACAACACTTCGCTTCACCTCTGTCTCGACAAGATGACGTAGACTAAGTTTCCTTTAGTAAGAGAACGAGAACTATATCTGAAAGCGTTGCGATGGCGTGAAGGCACCGAGTCCGAACCGCCTGAATGCTACGTGCATCTGCATCGCCTTTTTGTTATCTCTGCCAGTTGGGTAGCACTACACTTGTCATCATTTACCCTGGTACATGCTGCCTAAATCCACTACCCCTTCTACCGCGCCGACCATCTCGTCATCGTGAGAGACAACGATGATCAGCTGGCTTTGCTTGTTGCGCTTAACATAGGCCGCAAGCTCGGCGCGGCTTACAGCGTCTAACCCAGTCGTGGGCTCGTCGAGTACCAAAACTGACGACTTGCGTGAAATCGCCGACCATAAGTACACTCGGCGCAGCTCACCGCCCGAAAGCGCGGAGCAACGTTTCCCGAGCAACTCCTTCACGCTGTTTTCCAGCGAAAGTAGGCCATCTACACCCCGGTGATAGGAAGAAAAGGGCGTGTCGAAATACTCTAACAGCTCTTTCACCGTTTCGTCCGGCGCGAAGCACGACTGTGGGCAGCACGATATCTCTCTCGCACGTATGTAATCCAAGTCGCATTCTTCGATTGGCACGCCGTTGTATTTTACTTTGCCTTTCGATGAGTATAGCCCGAGCATCAAGTAAAGAAGTGACGTCTTGCCTCTTCCGTTTTCCCCAACTATGCAATATGTACCAGGACCGGAAAACTTGAAAGAAAACCCGCCGAGGACCTCTCGGACAGATCCGTCTGGAAGGGCAACCGAGAATTCCAAATCAGATACCGAAATGTCATTTATTTCATCGAGTTTAGCTAAATCGGTCCGATTCCACCCCGATCTCTCCTTTTCTCTCGTCGCGATAGCCGTCCTATCCCATGATGCTTTGGCATCTTGATAGGATTTGAACAATGACATCATACTTTTCAAAGTCTTAAAGAGAACCGCGAAGTATGTACCGATGATAGTGTACTCGCCTATTGACATAGTTCCGTTAATGATTCGTACTCCGGAAACAACAAGTATCACCGCTTGAAACAACGCTGCGAAAAGACCATCGAGCGATGTCAGAGAATATGATAGCTTTCCGGAGCGCAAAACTTTGGGAAAATAGCTCTTAAACCCAGCGTCGAGCGCTTGTTCGCTCTTGCCGTACGAAGATGTCAGTTGAATGTTGAGAATCTGATTAAGCTGCGATGCAATTGCGGCGTAAAAGGCGCTGTCCGCCTCTTTCTTCTCATACGTGACCCTATACAAAAGTTTCCTCAACCCAGTAATTACACAGAAATACACGATGAGGAGAATGATGGAAAACACCGCGAGAGTTGAATCAATTGACCATATGATAAGCAATACGATGGGAATGGCTACAATGGACAGCGGCGCACTGATAAAATTCGCCAAAACGAAGGATGAGACCACGCTGGAGTCGGAAATAATCCGTTGCGTTGTATAGGCTGGATCGATGGTCCGACTCACCAAGTAATCGTCTCTTTCAAAACGCAAGACGGCCTCCCTGAGAAGATCAAAGGAAAGTCTCGTGGTTATGCGAATGGAAAGTGTTCCTGCAAAATAAGTAAAGAGGGTGGAGAAAACTCCTATTGACGCAACCAGGAGCGCGAAGAGTACGGCGTCTCTTTCGCTGCGGTTACCGAGAAGAAAATCTAAGAATTTCCCGTTCACGTATGGCATGGCATAGGAGAGAGCGGTTCCAATCACCGTGATAGCAATGAAGACGAAAGCCCCTTTTGCTCTGATGAACCTCGAGAGAACGCATCGAATCAAGGAAGGCCCCAATCTACCCGCCACAAAACATCAATCACTGATACCTTACACCTCAACACAACAGGAGCGAAGATTTGCCAATGAGACTGCTTTAAGATTGCCTTGGGCCAATACGATCTCAAGCTCTTCCTACAAGAGAGTCGGAATCGGACATCTCCTCCGACGAACCTGGCAATCGGGCGGTTGAAATATCTTTTTCAACGCCCGATTGCCACAATAGATTTGAGCATCCGCCCACAAACGTCCGCGTTTTATACCCATCAAATCCTTTGCCTTTTGTCGTCTAGACTAGAAAAATCGCTCGAAATAACGCAACCGGCCTGCTCGCTTGAAGAAACCTAAGCCCGTAACGTAGATGTGCAAACTTCCGAAACGCCTTGCGCGGCATAGTGCGTATAAACTTCGTCAACCGCCTCAGAAATATCTGAGTATCGCGCCGGGTCAAAAGCATACGATGTCGCAGCTATACCCTGCACCCATTCGGAACGCGGATTAATTGAATAGCCACACAGCATCATCATACATGCATCTAGACCTGATTTCCCAAGTATCCGACGTATTGATGAGAGCATCGCGGGTCGCCCCTGCACCATCGTCGTCACCCCTATTAGCAGTATTTACCGTTTTTCTCTAAATGCGTATCGCCACCCTTAAGAATACGAAGTGTTTTATCCAGACCCGATTGTCCTCCATCTCAAACGAAGGGATAAGGAATCTCATCCGGAATCGGCAGTAACGGAGGATTCACAACGACAAGCGAAAAACATGAGTCATCTCTCAGAGGGGAGTAAAGGCTCCCCTCAAGCACCCTAGTTTCGTCATCCAAAGAGTTGATGGCAGTGTTTTTCTTACAAAGGTCGACAACAAAAGGGTTGATTTCTACAGATGTTACATCCATGCCACAGTTGGTAAGTATCAGGCCCTGTATTCTGGGGCCAGAACACAAATCGAGAGCCTTCCGTGCGCTCTGCGGTGTAAGGCGCCAATCTCAGCAAATCTGCCCCACAATACTGCGCTGAAGAACAAGACGGAACCCCTGAGCCAAACTCCCCTATACCTTATTAAGGCTAAGACAGGCAAGTTCACGCACCCGGCATATTCCAGAATAACATCCTATTGTTTTAGATGCTCTACAAGCATGAACAGCCGCGAATCGGAAAGATCTTCTAGTTTCGCCCCGACTGACCGCCAAGGGCCAAAATGGCCCCTCCATCCCCGGGCGACTGGCTCTGGCGCGCCGAGGAGTGTCCCCAAGTGCGGCAGAAAAGAAACGTCCCTATCTGCCGGCTAGAGGGCACCGAAGAGGATGGCGTAGGTAGTGGATTCGCCGAGCTTGAGCTCGTCGCCGGGATTGAGTTGGGCGGAACGGCCGGGCTCGACCTGAATGCAGACGCGCGTGGCCCCGTTTACCACCACGGTTCCGTTGGTGGACGACAAGTCCTCGACGTGCCAGATATTTTGAGCATCGCACCAGATATGGCATGGCGGGCCGAGACATCGTCGCGACGTCGGTAATATCGCCCTCACCAGTGGCCAGCGCACCAATCTCAACACCCTGCTCACTCGGCTGAATCCAGCGCGGGGCGCTCACGACAAAACTGTTTTGTACGCGCAGCAAGCCCAAGGGGTGCGCCGGAGCGGGTTCGCGTTCGCCCGCGGTCATCGACATGCCAAGCGAACGCGGCGTGGAGGTGCCTCCGCCACAGGTCGCGTGCGCGTAGTCGATGGCATAGTTCACCGAGGACCGCACATCCGCCGAACAACCGACGGCGACAAACAGCACCAGCACGGCCTCGGCGCGCTCGGCGGGCATGAGTTCCGCCGCCTGGGACAGGCGATCGAGCGCGTTGCGATAGAGATTCGTGTCCTGATGGCACTCTTCGAGCGCGCGTACCATCGGTTCACCTGCAGGGCCGCACACCATATTGATCACAGCCGTGGAGTCCATGGGATTTCGCTGGCGCAGGGCCAGTTGCGACATAATACGCGCAGCCGAGGTACCGTATTCGGCAAAGTAGCGCTGCTGAAGCGTGCCGACCGGCGCGCGAACGATAAAGCGGGAAACCCAAGAGCGATCGGCGGCCCGGCTCTGCGGGCTGCGGCCGTCGGCGAGCGGACGGGACGAAAGCACCAAGCCGCACAGCTCGATATGGCTCAGATGCGCCGCGCGCTTAAAGATGTCAAACATGGCCCCGCATGGGGTGAGCTCAACTTGAGATGCCATGACCTAGGCCTCCTTGGTCGTAGAAATAGAATCGGACGATACTTCGACAGGTCCGCCAAAAGTACGGGCAGCTGCGGCTCCACCGGCAAGCGGAGTCGCCATCTGGACTTTTGTGCGTCGCGGTGCCGAAACGGGAAGTTCAAAGGCAAAGCCCATCGCAAGCAAAAACCACGTAAGCGTATAGGTTGCAACCAGAGCGGCAACAAGGCCGCCCATCACGGCGCGTTGGGAAAATACGCTACATGCAGCCACAACCAGCACCGGAACCTCGCAGGCAGAAAGCGCAAGCACACCCTGCAGGAAGCCCGAGCGCCGATTGCGCGCAAGTGCCCCGCGACAACGCCGGCTATGCCTGGCAGCGCCAACGCCAGTGCGGCAATAATACCCGGTATCGACCCAGACCACACGAGCGATCCCAAAGTCGCCGTCACGCGAGCGCCCGACGCCAGCAGCGCGGCCGAAACCACGACCACAGCCCAAACCACGCCACAGACGACCGTCGCGCCGACCATCAGCGCGCGACGAACCGCGCGGCCAGACGCATCCATGGGGCACGGCGTGAGCGGCTCGCCGCGGAGCGAACGACCGACATTTTGCGCATAGTGGTCACAAAACGCCGAGAGCGCCGCCTCGACCGCCGCCGGCTCGGGACGATCTTTTTGATGGCTGGACAGACAGGCCATCACCACGTCGAACAGCTGGGCATCGACAAACGCCAACGCATCGCGTAGCTCCTCGGAATCCGGCTCAAGCCCCAGCTGCTGGCCTGCTCGGCCGCGGCGAGCGCCACATCGGGCTCACGACGAAGCAGCTGAGTCAAATCGCAACCGGGTGCATGGGCACCAATGGGGATAGTCGGGCAGCGTGTCCATCTTGAGACGGGTAGGGGCTGGCGATGTCGCGCGTCTTTTGCGCGAACGAGGTGCCCGAAGCGCTCGGCGCGGCTTCGTATGGCGCGACGCCGGCAATGAGCTCGTAAACCGTGCTTGCCGTGGCATAGACGTCGATCGCCGGCGACATACGCAAAGCGCGCAGGTCGGGAATATCGTCGGTGAGCATCTCGGGCGGGGCGTAGGCAACCGTCGCGCGACGCAGCGTGGCATAGCGCTCCGTAAACGACGCCTTGCCGCCGGTACCGGCCACGGCCGACGCAGGCTCAAGCGCCAGCGACGAGCCAAAATCGATCAGGCACAGGTCAAAGGTGCCCTCGGCAAGCTGCCGGTCAAGCGGTAGACGCGCCGTACGCACCATAATATTAGCGGGCGAGATATCGCGATGGACAAAGCCTCCCCCACCAGGCTCATGCGGCAGAGCAGATCGAACAGGTCACGCCCCAAGCGCGCCGCCACAAGCGGCGATAGGCGGCCGGCATCGTCCACGGCAAGTCGCGAACGCAAGCGGCAAGCGTCTCGCCCTCGACCCATTCCATGACAATTACAGGCACACCGTCAACCTCGCCCCAGCCATAGAGGCGGGGAAAACCCTTAAGGCCCGAAAGCGCGATGGCATTCATATTCCTCGCGAAACGCCGCTTTGAACTTGGCGACCAGCGCCTCATGAGCGGCGGCATCGTCAAACTCATCGCGCGTCGGCAAGATGAGCTGTTTGAGTGCCACGGCCTCGCCTTGGGCGTTGATGGCACGCGTCACGCGGCCGATACCGCCACGGCGCATGGTGGCATCGTCGGCAAACAGTATCGTAAACGACGCAGGTAGGCAGGCAGTTCGTCCTGACCGAGCGCAATGGCCGGCTCAAACCCGTCGACACGCGCCAGGCGCAGGCCGACCATGGGATCGCGACCGAGCGATTGTGGTGTGGTGGATGCAAGATCGGTCATCATAGGGCAAGCGCCGCCACGTTATTCTTGAAGTTACCGAGTGCGACGTCATCATCGCCGTAATGGCCGACCCATTGACATAGGTTGGTGTAACAGCCCCACAGATTGGCATACTGCTGATACCACTTTGACCGGGGCGAGAATGTCTGACGACCGAACTCGGCTCGAATGACAAACATCTCCCGACCAGGCTGTCGCACGGCCTGGGATCTCCCGTAGAGTTATAGGTCGAAACCACGTCATTGGCGCGAGAAACATAGCCGTCGAGCATGTTGTACTTGGTCACAAGCCAACTGTGAATGCTCTCTTCCTCAGCAGCGGAAAGGCCACCGGAGTTTGCATCGCTGTCAGTGTTGCCGCCCGTCGAACCGCCATTTCCAGACCCTCCGGCAGAGGAGCCCGACCCAGAACCGCCGCCCGAACTCGACGAATCCGAGCCGGAGCCAGAAGTATCCGAGCTACCGGGCTTTCCGGACTGCTGGGCGTCCTGCTCCTTCTGCTGCTCGACCTTATTCACCGTTGCCGCCACGCTATTGTTGGACAACCGATCGATGATCTTGGTGTTGGTGAGCACGATGGTTTTGCCATTGGCAAGCGTGACTTCGTTGTCCGGGGCCTCGCGCCGTCCGCGTCGCCGGTGCCAAACACAATATGCGCGACCACACTTGCCCAAGCATATCCAGTCGTGTCCCCAGGTCACTTTTGACCTCATGCCCCACGCGCGGTTCGCGTGCGGCATGTGCCTGCATCATGGACGGCACGGTCATGCCATAGGCAGAAACGCCAGCTATGACCAGCACCAGCGAGCAAGACAGCAGTGCGTACGCCCGCCCGCGGCGCCAAGCCCAGTCGGCGTCGCATGCGCACCGCGGCGCCGCGCTTTGTCTGAGTGCCACCGGGCCGCATGCGTTCTCCTCCAACAAAAACACGCCGCTCGGGAGCGGCGCATTCATTCGAATCCATATTTGAGTGTATCAGCGAACCCAAAAGGTTGCGCAACGAATGGGCAAATTAAGGATGCGAGTGGAAGCATCCATGCGATAAGCGGATACAAAGCATCTTTGTTGCACAACAAACTTACAGTCGCACGGGGAAATTATGGCTACCCCGTGCGTCGCGATGAAGACATACGGCAGGAGCAGGCTCGCCACCTAAATCGTGCGACGGGCCTCGATGGCGCGCCCAAGCGTAAGCTCGTCGGCATACTCCAGGTCGCCGCCCACGGGAAGGCGCTCGCCAGACGCGATACCTCAACGCCCAGCGGTTGATAGTGCGGGCAGGTAGCTCGCCGTGGTCTCGCCCTCGATATTGGGGTTGGTGGCGATGATGACCTCGTGGATGTCCTCGTGGCCCAAGCGTGCCAGCAGCTCACGAATGTGCAACTGCTCGGGACCAATCTTGTCCATGGGACTGATCACGCCGCCCAATACGTGGTAGAGACCGTGGTAGCTGCCCGTGCGCTCAATCGCCTGGACATCGCGCGGCTCGCCCACCACGCAAATGCGAGTGGTATCGCGCATCGAATCCTGCAGATGGAGCACTCGTCGGCCGTGGCGTAGTTAAAGCAGCGGCTGCAAAAGTGAACCTCCTGCTTAACCTCCAGGATAGCCTCGGCCAGGCGGCGCGCCTCCTCGGCATCGGCCTCGAGCAGGTAATAGGCGATGCGCTGGGCCGACTTGGGACCAATGCCCGGCAGACGGCCCAGCTCATCGAGCAATTTTTGCAGACTATGGTTGGCACTCATATATATGCGTGTCTTAGAACGGCATGCCCGGGATGTTGAGGCCGCCGGTGATGGCGCCCATCTGCTTGTTGGCGAGCTCGTTGACACCGCGGACGGCCTCGTTGACGGCAGCATGATCATGTCCTGCAGCATATCGACGTCCTCGGGATCGAGGGCATCGGGGTCGATGGTGAGGTTGACGAGCTCCATCTCGCCGTTAACGGTCACCTTGACCATGCCGCCGCCGGCAGAGGCGTCGACGGTCTGGGACTTAAGGTTTTCCTGCGCGGCGGCAAGCTGCTCCTGCATCTTGCGAGCTGCTTCATCATTTGCTGCATGTTCATACCGGCCATGATGGCTCCTTTACGTGCGGCCGCGCGACAAGCTGCAAGGGCAGCCGGAGCGCGACGGGACTTTCAAACTCAAAAATCGTACCACGGCGCGGGGCAAGCAAGCGGGGCGGACACGCTACCTCAGTCGATATACATGTCCTTGAGCGTGACGCACGCCCAAGATTATGCAAGGTCGAATTATGCAAGGTTGCATAATTATCTCAAGCTACATCTAGCAGAGCTGGAACCAGGCAGTTTATGCGTAGGGCTACAAGGCTACATGGCAAAATGCCGAGCCGCTGCTCGAGGCGGCACGCATGGCGGCTGGGTATAATTTGATTGTCATAGATGACGATTTGGAGGTGCCCTCGTGAATGTCCCAGCCGTACTCCAAAACATCCGCTCAAAACACCCCGTTGCATATGTGGTTCTCTATCTCTTTGTCGTCTGGGTATTACTGGTTATCATCACCCATGCCATAGCTTTTGGAGCAGAACTGCTGATAGCCAGCTCGGACCAGCCCGTCGTCAAATGGGAGACGACCGATGAATGCACCGACGGAACCCGAACCATTTACTACAACAGCCCGTCCCTCTACCAAGAGTTCAAGGTCAAGATAAAGGACTCCAAGATTGTCGATGCCGAACTGGGCTCTTTATTTACAATCGGAGCAACCGTCAACGCCGAGCAAGTCGAGTACACGGACAGCCATGCGACGTATCGTATCGACCTCAGCATCCTAGGCCGACCGTCACGCGCCTGTCTGCTCGAATGCGATATACGCGGCACCACGTTGCACATGTCCGAAATACAGATGCGCCCGGGCAAGGGGCTCTCTTCTTGAGCAGTATACCCGCCTGCGCAGCTACTCCACCGGCTTGAAGATGGTGGACTGGCCGAAGACGCTGCGGATGAGGGCTTTGGCCTCGTCCTCGGTCTGCGGGATGCTCGGGGCTGCACCCTGATGGCCGAAGGGCCGCCCGCACCGGAGTTGGACTCCCAGGGAGCTGCAGGAGCGTCCTCCTCTTTGGGGGCAGTTGCAGCGGACTTGGCGCGGACGCCGCACCCGGCACGTCGAACGGAGGCAGATCGTCCCCACCAGCATCGGCAACAAAACCGCCAACCATGGCATCGTCG
>ENA-OQCN01000525-OQCN01000525.1-human-gut-metagenome-genome-assembly--contig:-NODE-525-length-20446-cov-5.308972_pt1 | contig 20446 bp, 19 predicted proteins | sample MGYA00242497_ERZ504576 | MGnify/ENA primary metagenome ERZ504576 (study PRJEB26092, sample SAMD00036296) | human gut metagenome | host: Homo sapiens | study: EMG produced TPA metagenomics assembly of... | reverse complement strand
GTATTTTTTGAATATGCCACCATGGACATATGACCTTTTTCACCATGAATACATGGGAAATTTGCATCCGGCGTAAATCCACAGGATAACTCCTCTTCGACTTCATTATAATGTTCCATGCATTTTGAACCGGTCTCTTCGTTACATCCCATAATAAGACGCACTCTCTTATTTAGTTTCACACCCGAATCACGCAGAAGTTTCATCGCATAAAGTGCCTCGATGACTGGACCTTTATCATCTGTCGTTCCACGTCCATAGATATAATCGCCCTCTCTTGTGAGCTTAAATGGGTCATAAGTCCAGTCTCCGCCAACCGGCACGATATCAAGATGTCCGGCAATTCCGACAATCTCTTCTCCCTCTCCCATTTCAGCGTAACCACAATAATTATCTAAGTTTACGGTCTTAAATCCAAGTTCTTCTGCAATTTTCAGTCCTTCTTTCAGTGCCTCTGCCGGTCCTTCCCCAAACGGTTTTCCCTCTCCAGGCATTCCAAGCTGGGAATCAATCGCAACCAGTCTGCCAATATTTGTTATCATTCATCTGATAAATCATGAATCTGTTCTTTGATACTCATAATAATCCTCCTGTTTTTATTCTACTTTATTTTTATTCCGGAATCGTATATTCATTTCGGATATAAATTTCTGTATAAATTAATTCTTTTTCCGGTTCTTCTGCATGAAACAGCAGACGAAATAAAATCATAACCGGTTCGTAACCCTGAATCGAAGCGTCCTGTCCAATCAAAAAATGAATATAACCTTCTCTCATGAGCCTGTAGTTTTCCCCCATAAAATCATTGGCTATCATTTTTATCTTTCCTGCCATGCCTTTCTTTTTTAATGCCATACACACACCCGATTCTCCATGGGAGGTCATATAAATTGCTTTCAAATCCGGATTTTCTTTTAATATTTCCTCTGTAATTTTCTCTGCTTTTTCATTTTCTTCAAAACAATATTCTGGTCCGACCAACTCCACATCTGGATACTTTTCTCTTATCTGTGTTGTAAACCCATCCACACGTTCTCTAAGAGAAGGGTTCGTCCGATATCCGGAAATAATGGCAATTTTTCCCGTTCCGTTTACCAATTCTCCCATCAGACCTGCTGCTGCCTTTCCACACTGAATACCATTTTGCCCGACAAAACAGAGTCTTCCGGTATCCGGCACATCTGAGTTAAATGTCACTATCGGAATCTGATAGACTCCTGTAAATTCACGAATTTTTTCTTTGACGGCCTCTTCATCCGATGGAACCATTGCAATTGCGCTGACTCCGTCCTTTCGCATCTCTTCCATTGCTTCAATTGTGTCCGAAGCACTGATATGTGGAATCTTGCAGACAATCACCGTTCCTCCAAGGTTGTCTACTTCTTCTTTCGCTTTTTTTACACCTTCTAACACATCATTCATAAATGGGGTCTCACATGCCTGAACAATCACTCCAATTTTAATATTATTTTTACTCATCGAAAGTGCCCGCCCAAGCTGGTTCGGGCGATATCCCATTTCCTCTGCAATTTTTTGAATCCGCTCTGCCACCTCCGGACGAATCCGCCCTCTGTTATTTAACGCCCTGTCAACCGTTCCTCTTGACACCCCTGCTGCCTCGGCAATCTGCCTGATTGTTACACCCATTTTTTTCTTTTCCTCATTTCTTCTCTACGTTCTGGGGCACGCAAAATTTTCTCCTATTGTACCACATTCCATTCCTCTTGGCAAATGTTCCAAACGCAACTGGACTGGTAAAACTTTAGAAAACTGGCTATTTTAAGCAAGCCTATTTTTCGTTATGATACTTAAAACTCAAGATAAGATGAATCGTGTGTACTCTCAGAATCTTCTTGTTTTTGATTTTGCGAGTACCAACAGAGAGAAAGAGAGGAAAAATTTAATGATTGAAAAAAGTAATACAGCCATTCCGGTTGCCGAAAAACAGACAACCAGTTCACAGATTCACTTTATTACAATTACAGCAATGTTTATCGCTTTGACTTATGTATTACTGCATTTGTAAACATCAAACTTCCAATCGCTGCAAACGGCGGTTTAATCCATCTTGGAAATGTTCCGCTTTTCATCGGTGCAATTTTATTTGGCAAGAAAACCGGTGCAATCGCAGGCGGTGTCGGAATGGGATTATTTGATTTACTGTCCGGATGGACCGCATGGGCACCATTTACTCTTGTAATTGTAGGACTGATGGGATTTGCAGTCGGCACCATTACCGAAAAAAGAAAAGGCTTTGGATGGAATGTCCTTGCAATCGCAGTTGCCTGTGTGATTAAAGTCGTAGGTTACTATATCGCCGAAGGCTTTATCTATGGAACTGGGCTGCTCCTGTTGCTTCTATTCCGGGAAATCTGGTTCAGATTGGCGTTGCAGCCGTTATCGTTTTACTGGTAATCGGACGTCTTCAGAAACTCGTAAAATAAAAACTCAAAATGACTGCCGATTGGCGGTCATTTTTGGTATACTAAATTAAAGTCAAAAAGTCAAAAATAATTTATAAAGGAGCGTAAACAGATGTATAAAATGATGACCCCAGGTCCGACTCAGGTACGGGAAAATGTACGCATGGCAAGAAGCCTGGAATTTCAAAATCCGGATTTAGATGCCGATTTCTGTGAATACTACAAAGAGACCTGCCTTTTGGCAAGTGAACTCTTACACACCAAAAATGAAACTTTAATTCTTGATGGAGAGGGAATCCTCGGTCTTGAAGCTGCCTGTGCTTCTATCACCGAACCAGGTGACCGTGTCCTCGTCATTGATAATGGACTTTACGGCGAATCTTTTAAAGATTTCGTAACCATGTATGGCGGCATTCCAACTCTCTATACCGTAGATTATGACAAGCCGGTTGACCCTGAAAAACTTGCCGAATACTTAAAAGAACAGCACGATTTTAAATATGCCACAGTCGTGCACTGCGATACACCAAGCGGTATGTTAAACGATATTTCTAAAATCTGCCCATTATTAAAATCCTATGGAATCCTCACCGTTGTCGATTCCGTATCTGCGATGTTCGGAGAAGAAGTAAGAGCCGATGATTACCGGATTGACCTTTTATGTGGTGGTTCTCAGAAAGCAATTTCCGCACCTCCGGGACTGACTATTGTTACCATCAGCCAGGATGCAAAAGATGTCATGAATCAGCGTAAGACACCAATTGCTTCTTTCTATGCAAACTTAAAAGTATTTGAACATTACTATGAAGAAAAGTGGTTCCCTTATACCATGCCTGCAAGCGACATCTATGGTCTGCGTCAGGCACTTGAAAATATCAAAAATGATCCGGAGCATTTAAAACGTCATGAAAAAGTAGCCGAAAAGACCAGAACCACTTTAAAAGAAATGGGACTGACCTTATATCCACACTCCGGTTATTCTAATACCGTTACTACGTTTGAAGTTCCGGAAGGTTTTACAGATAAAGAAATTCTCTCAAAAATGAGAAACGATTATAATATTCTGCTTGCCGGCTCTTTTGGATGCTTTGGCGGAAAATTAATCCGTATCGGACACATGGGCGAAAGTGCAAATGAAAAAGATGTGGATGAAGTATTACAGGCATTAAAAAAAATCTTAAAAAATAAAATAACTTGTATAAATTTCCATCTGCTGCGTTATTTATCTGAAAGTCAATGATACCGTACACTCGGTAACGAAAACCAAAATGAGATGCACTTTGAACAACACAAGTGCACCTCATTTTTTACTGCTTTTTGCGATAATCCGCCGGACTGCAGTGGTGGTATTTCTTAAAAATCTTAGAAAAATAATGATAATCATTAAATCCTGCTGCCTCTGCAACCTCTTTGATTTTTAAGTTCGTGTCACAGAGCATTTTTTCAGCACAGCGCATCCGACATTCCTGCAGATAATTGGCAAATCCGATTCCCATTTCCTGTTTAAATAAATAACTTAAATATGCCGAATTCACTCCTGCTTCTTCTGCCACATCCTGTAGGCTGATTTGTTCTTTATAATGCTGATGCAGATACAAGAGCACCACTTTTATCGTATGAGAAACCCCTTCTGGAATCTCCTCTTCGCTATGCTTACAGACTTCCTGCACGCTTTCTTCTAAAGCCATTTTAAATTGTTCAATCGAAGCAATCTCCGTATACACCTGTGCACTTCGCTCAATGTATGCACTTTCATCCAATTTGTGAAGCCACTGAACTAAAATTCTGCCATCCGTCATCTTCTGTTTTGCCTCAGAAATAAGTGTCACAGTCTCTTGCTCCAGTTCTTCTTCTGTATTCTCTGTTTGATTCTGAACCTGATGAATCAGCTTTTCTGCACTCTTTGGAAGCTCTCTTGAAACTTCTTTTTGACAGTCATAGTACAAAATGCTGTCTCTGTCATAAAATCCATATTTCATCATCTGTCTTGCCTGCTGATATGCCTGACGAAGTCCATCCTGTACTCCAATACAGATACTGCTTACACTGATTCCAAAGGAATGCGGCTCTTTTTTTACAAAATCGAAAACAGGCTCCGGCAACATCTGTCAGTCTCTGGCGCATCAAAGAGTCTCTTCTCATTTCTGATAAATCCAGAAAACAACAGAAAATTCCGGCTCCCAGATAGATAATTTCTTTTAATTCATTTTCTTCGCCTAACACAGCTTCGATTTCACTCTCGATTCCCGTCCGAAATTCCAATGAATACTGTTCCGCTTCCAGTGGTGTCCACTCCCTGTTCTGACGATTCCAGTCATGCATAAACATCGCAATCACCGCACTGTTTTTATAACTGCCTGCTATCTGCGCTTCCAGACGTTTCTGTTCCCGCACTTCTCCCTCTAAAATTTGAGAAAGAACTCCATTAAAGAAATGATATTTTAATGTATGACTGCCCATCTGAATCAGTTTTTTTGTATGTTTCTCCTGTGTAGTCTTTGCCTTTTTTGCCTCTATTTGAGCCTTCGCTTTCTCTAATACTTCTAAAAGTGAATTTTCATCCAAGGTGTTTTTCAAGATATATTCATCTGCACCAAGCCGCATTGCTTCTTTTACATATTCAAAATCATCATGACAGCTAAGCACAATCACAGAAACTTCCGGCCAGTTCTTTTTTACAGCCTTAATTAATTCAATTCCATCCATAAGCGGCATTGAAATATCTGTCACAACAATATCAATTTTTTCCTGATTCATCACTTCAAGGGCTTCTTCCCCATCCTGTACATCACGTACAACTTCATATCCCTCTTTTTCCCATGAATCAAGTGTTTTTAAATAACTTCTTACAAGAAAATCATCATCCACTAATAATGTCTGAAACATCACTTCACCACCTGTATTTTAGTCTGTTTTTAGTTGAATCAAATAAGTCAAGTACCTGCTTCAATCACCAAAATCATTAAGCAGTGGACGGGGACTTATTCATAATTCTTTTTTTGCAGGGAGAAAAATCTCGACAGTCGTTCCATTTTCACTGCTTTGATAGACCATTCCTCCCTTATCTCCATAGTAAAGTTCCAGTCTCTCTTTAATATTTGGAACTCCGATTGCACTTAAACCATTGGTCTTTTTAGTTTTGCTGTGCAATAGCGTATCAATCTGTTCTTTTGTCATGCCTCTGCCATTATCAATGACAAACAGCCGTAATCGATCCGGCTCTAATTTTGCTCTTAAAATAATCTCTCCATTTTTTTCTTTCATGTCAATCCCATGAAGAATTGCATTTTCCACAAGGGGCTGTAAAATCAACCTCGGAATATAACAACCTCCGGCGCCTTCCTCCATCTCATAACGCACACGAAAACTTCCCTGATACCGAAATTCCTGCAGATGCACATAATTATTTAAAATATGAAATTCATCTGCTACCGTTAAAAAAGTACCTTTCTTGCTGATAGTCGCTTGAAGCAGCTCCACAAAATCTCCTATCAGACCACCTAGCTCCTTTTCCCCACGGATCAACGCCGCAAATTTAATCGAATTTAAAGTATTATACATAAAATGCGGGGTAATCTGATACTGAAGTGCTTCTAATTCTGCATCTTTTTTTAATCGTTCTTCTTCGATTACTTTTTGAATTAACTCCTGAATATCATCAAGCATCACATTAAATTCCCGACACAGTATTCCGATTTCATCTCCGGTTTCTACCTCCGCACGAAGACTCAAATCTCCCTCTCCAACCTGTTCCACCGTATCGGTCAGCTTTTTTATCGGACGGTAAATTGCACGCGTCAAACTGCCCGCAAGCACAATTGCCACAAATAAAAATACCAGCACAATTACAATCAAAAAAATCTGCATCTGACGGAGTTGGCGCAAAATTGCATTCCTTTGCACCGCAATAGAAAGCTGACAGCCGGAAAATGCGCCTTTATAGCCAATCACAATTACTCCTTTTTCTTTTTGAAAAATCCCATTCTGTTTCAGACACATCTCTTCTGCACACGCTTTTCCGGCTTCTTTGGAATTCATCCCTGTGACAACTACTTCATTTTCATCATAAACCAAAGCCTGGTTCATATTTTCATCATAAATCGGGTCTATGTATTGATAATAAAGAGTTCTTTCTTCTACGTTTAATAATAAATACGCAAGAATATTTTGTTCTTCATCGTAGATTGGCTGAATCTCTGTAACCTGGGTCCGGTTCTCATGCACGCTGTTTTTTACCATAACCGGTCGTGCCGTTTTTTCTTCCATCTCTTTTATGGTCTGAATCTCTTCTTTTGGAATTTCCCTTTTATAAACCGGAAAATCTTCAGAAGTCACCGCAATCTGTTCTTTGGGTAAAATCAAATCAATTGAACTGAGACGATCCTCATTTTTTTGCAGGCACGCAAAATTTCTGCAAGACTCTCCAATTCATCTGCATTGTTGCTTTCCCGATATTGCTCAATTTCTCTTTGCAGCTCTTCTTTTCCGGCTATCTCAATATTTTTATAATATAATTCCTTCATGGAATTGTCAAAACTTTCCATAGTCTGCCGGACTCTCGAGTAGACGGTTTCTGTATAATTTTTCTCAATCATTGATGCACTGCGGAAATAAAATACGACCGTAATACAACAGCTTGTAAGAATCGTCACCAGCAAGATTGCCAGCAGTACTTTTTTGCGGATACTCTGTTTCATAGATTAAAATCCTTTACTTTTGATTTGATTATAGCACAAAATGCCCGCAAGTTGTGCTTTGTTCTTTCTAACACAAAAAGGTATCGGAAAACTTCCGATACCTTTTTTCTTTCACTCATTTAAGCTTCATTAAGTTCGCCTCTTGCCTCACGTTCTGTCAGCTCTTTCATAATATCCGGATACATTTTGTCCAGCTTGTAGAGTGCCAGTGTAACAAATGCAAGCAGTGCGATAATAATTGGACCAAATTTATAAATGTTAATAATCATATTTAAAGTTTCCTGAGACTGTGTTGCAACTCCTGAAGAAGAAGTAACATATCCTGCAAAAGTTAACAATCCAGTCATAGCTGCGGACGCAAGACCTGCTCCAACCTTTGTTCCAATAGAACCACCTGCAAAAATAAGGCTTTCCTGTCTTACATGTGTTTTCCACTGTCCATACTCCACAACATCTCCAACCATTCCAAATACAACTGCATTCAGCGGTGCAAGACCAATTGCACGTGCCACACAACTCATAACCATCCAGGAAAAGCTGTATGGATTCAGGAAGAATAATAACTGTCCGACTAATGCGATTGCAGAACCTGCAAGTGCAATGTTTCTCTTGCCAAATCTTTTGATAAGTGGTGCACAGAGGAAAATTCCTGCTACCAGTGTTAATGTTTCTGTCAAGAATAATGCACTGTACATCCATGTGTCATTTCCAAAAATGTATTTGCAATAATACGGTAAGATTGTTCCTGAAATACTAAATGAAACACTCTGAACCATCCACAAAACTAAAACTGCCCAGAAATACTGATTCGTAAATAATGCTTTCAAGGACTTTCCAAGCGGTACTTTTTCTGCTTTTTCTTTTGCTTCAATGTATACAGTTTCTTTACAGTTAAAGAAACAGATTAATAATAAGATTAAAGCAAGTACAGCCCAGATACTCATTGTTTTTACCCATGCCGCCTGGTCATCTCCAAACATTTTTACAATCGGAAGAGTAAAGGTTGCTGCAACGATTTTTCCAATTGGAGATAATCCCATACGAACCACACTAAGCATATCTCTTTCTCCGGAAACTCTTGTCATCATTGCTGAAAGACTTCCGTAAGGAAGGTTGATTGCGGTATAACAAACTGTAGTACAGAAGTTATACGTTACAAACAGATATAAAAACTGTAACATCGGGGTGGTGTGCGGTACCGTAAATAACAGTACTGCGGATAAAGCAAATGGTACACTCATCCATAAAATCCATGGTCTTGATTTTCCCCATTTTGAATTTGTTTTTTCTACAATAATTCCCATAATCAAGTCTGACACACCATCAAATAATCTTGATAAGAGCATCATCAAACCAACCGTACCAGGATTGATTCCTGCGTAATCCGTATAGAATAAGGTTAATAAGGTACCAACCATTCCAAATACAACATTACAGGCTACGTCACCACTTGCGTAGGCAACTCTTGTTCCCCATCCAAGTTTCTGATTCTGTGCGGTCATCATTTTCGACCTTGCCGACCAGTCATCTGCTGTGACTGATTTCGTCCGTGTCATTTCTTTTGCCATTTCATTTCCCTGCCTTTCTTTTTCGAGAATACCTTTCGTAGTAAAGCGGACATTCGCAATCCGCTTCGCTGCTTGCTCATGAACGCAGTCGCTTCGCAATCTGTCAATGGAAGCTTTTGACTCCCACTGACAGAAACATCCCACTTACCCACCGCTTAGTGCTCCGCACACTTGAAGCGGAGGAATGCTTATCTGCGTTCAAATCATAAGATGCTTTTTTTCTTTCGCATTTTCTCTATCTGATGATTCTATTTTACCGTTTTGCAGGGAAAATCCCAGTCTTAGAAATTTTGGGTTTTATTGTGCTATTTTTATATCCGCCTCTCTTCTTTCCTAAAAATAGTCCCCTTTTTTAGGAAACTTTGCTCTTTTAACTTTCTGATTGCGATTTTTTTATATTTTGTGTCTTTTTTTTAGGTGAATACTCATCTATATTATCTATCGTCAGTATTTTTGTGTCCAATATTTTTTCACCTGGTATTTCGTTTTTTTCCAAACTTTCTATCATATATTCAATTGTCTCATAACCGATATCATATCCGGACTGTGCGCCTACTGCAAGAAACTTTCCGTCTTTCACTCCTTCAATGGAATCTTCCTGTGCATCCACTGTGACAACCAAAATTCCGCTTTCCTTCGTTGCCTCTGCCACTCCAAGTGCCGTCACCGCACTTGTTGTCATGATTCCATCCAAATCCGGATACTCTTCTAATAATTCTTTCATATCCTTCTCCGAAACCAAAAGATTGCTGTATCCGGTTTTTACAACTTCTATCTGAATATCAGGGTATTCTTCCATACAACGCTTAAAGCCCAAAATACGCTTTTCATGACAGGCCTGTGTGGTACTTCCTGCTATGACTGCCACCTTTCCTGTTCCATTTAATTTTTTTGCCATTGCCTGTCCAAGTTCATATCCTACCTTCTCGTCATCGATTCCAACGTAAGGTAAAACAACGTCAGAAACAGGGGTATCGTAAGCATACACTTCGATTCCCCTGTTTTTCGCCAGCTCAATATAATCTGCATTGTCGTAAGAATTCACAGTGGACACTGCCAGTGCATCAATCGGCATTTTCAGTAAATCCTTTATCATTTTTTTCTGTGTTTTCTGGTCTGTCTCCGAATCTGGAGACAAAATCACAACCTCTGCATTTTCTTTTTCTGCGGCATCTTCCATTCCCGAACAGACAGACATCCAATATTCACTGCTTTTTGACTTGGTCACAACTCCAATGGTATACTTTGGCGCTTTTGCTTCTTCTTTTGTCTTTTCACATCCCGCCATAAGGATTCCTGCAAGCAGAACCAGTCCCAACTTTCCTATCTGCCATTTTTTCATAGACGATTACCAGAGATTTCTGTAAATCTGTTTTACCTGTTCTTCGCTTACTTCACGCATAGTGTTCTGTGGGCTTCCACTATCCATAGCGTCGTAAGCCATTTTATCAATTACTTTAAAGAACTCTTCTTTATCAATTCCAAACTCTGCAAGAGTTGGTGTCTCTAATTCTTTTACAATTCCTTCGATTGCTGAAAGGAATTTTTCCGCTGCTGCTTTGTCTTCATCTGTTGCATCTGCAACACCGATTGCACGACCAAGGTCTGCAAATCTGTCATAAGCACCTTCTAACGCAAAGCCTAAACATTCTTTCATCAGCATTGCGTTAGAAAGACCATGTGCTACATGGAACAGTGCACCGATTGGACGACTCATTCCATGAATAATGGTAACAGATGCGTTGTTAAATGCGATACCAGCTTCTAATGCAGCAACAGACATCTGGATACGTGCTTCTTCATTTTTTCCATCTTTAAATGCAACCGGAAGGGATTTGAAAATTCGTTTTACAGCTGACATTGCAAAGCTGTCAGAAAGTGTCTGTGCTTTTCTTGATGTGTAAGCTTCTACTGCATGACAGAGTGCATCAAGACCGGTAGCTGCTGTAATTTTAGGCGGTGCTGTCATTGTAAACTGAGGTCAATGATTGCCAGTTTTGGCATTAATACTTTACCTTTTAAGAGCATTTTGATATCTTTTTTGGTATCTGTGATAATCGTAAACTGAGTTGCTTCAGAACCGGTACCTGCTGTTGTTGGAATTGCAACAAGCGGCGGCATTTCTACATCAATTACTTTTCCCATGTAATCGGAGATATTTCCACCATTTACAACTAAAGAACCAATAGCTTTCATAGAGTCGATTGGGCTTCCTCCGCCTAATGCAACTAAGAAATCACATCCATTTTCTTTGTATACTTTCAGACCATTTTCAATCATAGTATCCGTTGGCTCACCAACGATTTCAGAATAAATTGCATAGTCGATTCCCTGATTTTTTAAAGCTGTTTCTACTTTTGCACAGTTTCCTAACTGAATCATTACTTTATTCTGTTACGATAAGAGCTTTTTTCCGAGTCCTTTTAAAGTTTCCTCCGCCATTGTTAAAGCCCCTGAACCTGTGATAATCTGTCCCGGTACGATAAATTCTCTTGCCATAATAACACGCATCCTTTCTAAACTTAATTTCTTGATTTTCCTTTACTTTATTTTAACGTTCTTTTTTTTCTTAAATTATCAAATAAATCTATTATTCATTCTTAGATTTCGGCATCATGCAGCCATGTATATCTTTCATCTTCACAACGATCTGTCTGTAACCATGGATTTCCGTCAATGTGGCGAATCATCCAGCAGGTATACATCTGGAATCCCGGCGCAACTGCCTGAGGATGTAACTCTCCTCCCGGAATTGCGGAAAAGCTTCCGTCTGTGCTCTTAAATACCTGGTCTCCTACGAAACTTGCACCAAATCCTTCCGGTCGGTCAAATTTGAAATAATAAGTTTCCGGCTGTGGATGTCTGTGTGGAAGATATCCGGACCAGTTTCCTTTGTCATTTAATACTTCTCCGAGTACCATATTGGAATACGGAGCAATATCATGGTCTAAAATGGTATTAACTCTTCTCTTTGCAACATTTCCAAATTTGCCAACACAGGAATAACCCCATGGAGCATCCTCCGGTTTATATAATTTTCCTGCAAAGTCTGCATCATTTTTCGTGCACTGTACAAGAATTTCTGCATCGGTCTCTGCTGTTACTTTTATTTCTTTTCCGGTGCATACATGAACACACCAAGGACCTTCGGTAAACACATCTTTTCTGCTTACTGTTTCTGTATTGCCTTCCCATTCATAAGTGATTTTTCCAGAGAGAAGCAGAACTGCAGTCTCCTCACCTGTTCTTAAGAAGGTTCTTGTCTGACCGGCTTTCATGCGATACACACGAATGTCCATCATCATTTCTTTATAGTCATTGTCATAAGTTGTTAAAATTTTCTCGCCGTTTTCGTCAAATTCTGGATAGCCAAATACTTTACCCATTGTCTTTACCTCCTAATTGTACTTAATTGTACTTCTGTACGCTTAAACTTTTTTGTTCAAGCGTACATGACTCCTGAAATCTTAGTAAGCTCTGGATTCTCTACGTCCTTCCATTACACCTTCGCAAGCTTTTCTTACGCTTTCTTTTTCAGAAGTTGTTGCGATTCCTACGTTCCACCAGGATTCATATCCGTCTGTCATTGTCTTTGGAATTACTTTCAGGTCAAACAGGCAGGCAACTTCCTGTTTCTTTGCGTCCTCTAATGCTGCCACAAGTTCTGCGATTGTTTTGCATGTATAAGTTTTTAATCCGTATCCTTCGCCAATCTTTGCGTAGTCTACCGGAATTAAATCTCCTGTCGGTTTCTTTCCATCTGTGTAACGGAATTCTGTTGCGATGCTTCCGATACCATGGTTCATTTCCAGATTGTTGATGCATCCAAATCCACAGTTATCGAAGATTAAGATATTTACTTTCTTTCTCTCCTGCATAATCGTCATGATTTCGCTGTGAAGCATCTGGAAACTGGAGTCTCCGACAACACAGTAAACTTCATTGTCCGGCTCTGCGAATTTTACACCAAGAGTTGCTGCCACTTCGTATCCCATGCAGGAATAACCATATTCTGCATGATATCCGCCTCTCTTGTCTGTTCTCCACATACGCTGCATACAACTTGGAAGAGAACCTCCTGCTGTGATAATGGTTGCATCTTTATCAATTGTTTTATTGATTGCTGCAAGTGCAGCAGTCTGTGTAATTTTTCCGTTCGTTAATTTTACAAATTCCGGAACTGTTCTCGGGTCTCTTGCCTTGATAATCGGTTCAAAGTCATCTCCTGTATACTCGATTCCTGCAAGGCGATCCCACTCTTTGTCCCATGCAGCTTTTGCTGCTTCTATTTCTCCATTATAACCTGAAACATAACCTTTTGCACGCAGTTTTTCGGCAAGTGCCTCTACCGTTGCTTTTGCATCGCCCACCGCCTTTACAGCGTCCATCTTGTATGCATGATAACGGTTGTTATTAATTGTAACAAATTTTACATCTGCATTCTGAAAAAGATGTTTTGAGCTGGTTGTAAAGTCAGACAGTCTGGAACCGATTGCGATAACTACATCTGCATCTTTTGCAATCACATTGGATGCCAGTGTTCCTGTTACACCGATTCCGCCAAGGCAGTATGGGTGACTGGATTTGCAGGCACTCTTTCCGGCCTGGCTCTCACCAAACGGAATATGGAATTCTTCACAGAAGTTTTCAACGGTTTCTCCGGCTTCAGAATATTTTACACCGCCACCTACAATAACAAGTGGTTTCTTTGCCTGAGAAATAATTTCCACAAGATCTTCTAACTCTTCTTCTACGGCAACCGGTCTTGTGATTCTGTGTACACGTTTCTTAAAGAAGTAATTCGGATAATCATAAGATTCACCTTCTACATCCTGCGGAAGTGCGATACAGCAGGCACCGGTATCTGTCGGGTCTGTCAGAACTCTCATGGCACTGACTAAAGCAGTCATCAGCTGTTCCGGACGTGTAATTCTGTCCCAATATTTGCAAACCGGTTTAAATGCATCATTTGTAGTAGTTGCAAGGCTGTTGCTCTGCTCTAACTGCTGAAGTACCGGGTCTGGCTGTCTGGAAGCAAAAGTATCTGCCGGAAATACTAACAGTGGAATATTGTTTACGGTTGCGGTTGCACATGCGGTTACCATATTTGCTGCTCCAGGTCCTACAGAAGAAGCACATGGAATAATGGTTTTTCTGTTATTCTGTTTTGCAAATGCAGTTGCTACATGGCACATACCCTGTTCATTTCTGCCCTGCATGACTCTTAACTGTCCCGGGTTGGTATCCAGCGCTTCACCAAGTCCAACTGCAATACCATGTCCAAAGATTGTAAAAAATCCTTCTACAAACTTTGTTTCTACCCCGTCCATGGATACATACTGATTATCTAAAAATTTTACAATTGCCTGTGCAACTGTCATTCTTGTTGTCTCTGCCATTTCCTCTAATCTCCTTTCTACGCTTCGTCCCTTATACTCTTGCAATCATTTCGCCGTACTGTTCTTTTTCTTCTTTAATAAATGCATGTACTGCATCCGGTCCCGGAAGGGAATCGGAACAGTTGTTGCTTCTTACCATCATGGATGCTTCTGCGGAACCAAATTCCAGACAATCGATAACCTGCCATCCCTGATATAATCCATATAAGAATCCGGAACCATATCCGTCTCCACCGCCAAATCCTTTTCTTGCCTGTACCGGGAATGGTTTAATGGAGAATTTCTGTCCGTCACATGTATAAGCGGTAGAACCTTTCATACCATGTTTGATTACTACGATTTTTGCATTATAACCCTGCCATAAAGCTGCGGATTCTTCATCACTCATACCTGGCTGAATCAGTTTCTCAGTTAAATCAAATTCTTCTCTTGAACCCATGATGATGTCTGCTTCTTTTGCAACGATGGAATAGTAAATGGAAATCTCATCACTGTTCTTCCAGTTATATTCTCTGTAGTCGATATCAAAAATAACTTTTGTATTGTTTTTCTTTGCCAGCATTACTGCTTTGATTGCTGCCTCTCTTGAAGGACTTTCTGCAAGTGCTGTTCCGGAAATTAAAATTGCTTTTGTCTGTTTGATGTATTCTTCATCAATGTCATCTACGCTTAACTGTAAGTCTGCAATACAGTTTCGATACATCAGGATACTGCTTTCCTTTGGAGAAAGCATTTCTGTAAAGGTCAGTCCTAACTTTTCTCCATTTGTACATTTTGAAATGTGGGAAGTATCAATTCCCTGCTCATTGAAGTAGTCCACTACGAATTCTCCGAACTGGTCATCTGATACCTTTGCAAAAAATCCTGCTTTCAGTCCATGTCTTGTAACTCCGACTGCGATGTTTGCAGGAGAACCACCTACAAATTTCTCAAACATATGCACTTTTTTCAGTGGTTTAAATTCTTCTTTCACCTGATCGTTATAAGCTGGATTAAAATCAATTGCGACACGTCCCAGTAAAACCAAATCCATTGGTCTTGTTTCATCAAATTCTACATACTTCATAAAAGTGTCCTCCCAAATTCCTTTTTTACTATTTTTACTATGTGTGTGCGTGCTTTATTTTTATTTGTGTGCTTCACATGTTTTCTTTCTGGCTTTATAGTAGCACTTGCACACGCTTTTTGCAAGTGCTTTTTGGATCTTTGCACACTTTCGATATTCTGCACAATTTAAAGGCTTGATTTTATAACAATTTCACCAGTTTCTTGTGTGCTTTTTATGCGTGTTTTTTGATTCATAACAAAAAAGAACCCTTTTTTATGAATCAAAAAGAGTTCTTTGCTTATTTCTATTTTCTTTATTGCACATTATATTTTGTTTTAATACTGATTTCCGTATACTGATACTCTTCCTCCGGCAGACTGCCGTGTTTCAGACATTCTTCTAAGATAGATACTGCCCGATAACCCTGCTCGTATCCTTCCTGATCAATCAGGAAATCCACGGTATCTTCATTTAATGCTTTTACATTTTCCGGTGTCACATCATAGATAATCACATAAGGGCGTTTTTCCAGATTCAATTCATCAAATGCAGCTTTAACACCTTCCTGTCCGCCGGATGCCACAAAGATTCCCTTCAAATCCGGGAATATCTTCATTGCATTTACAATAATCTGCTCTACTTCTTTTGCATCGTCCTGACTGCTTTGCACGCCAATCAGGTTCATCTCCGGAAACTGTTTTCTGGTTTCCTCTATAAATCCATCAATTCTTCTACTGCCGGCACGGTTCGAAAAATATCCGGTAATTCCAAGAACTTTTCCCTTTCCATGCATCATAAGCCCCATCAGTCCCGCTGCGGTCTGCCCACTCTTCCAGTTATCCAGTCCCACAAAACAATTCCGTTTTGTTCCAATGATATCGGTATTAAATGCCACAACCGGAATTTGTTTTTCTTCGATTAAGTCATTTAACTTTTCCCGAATCCGGTCACAGTCTACCGGCATGATTGCCAGTGCCTGAATCCCTGCTTCTTCCAGTTCCAGAATGGATTTCAACTGTGCTTCTTCGTCGACAGAAGGATTTTCCTTTACAATCACCTGAACTCCTGTCTCCAAAAGCCGTTCTGCTGCATCATAAATTCCCTTATTTACCTGAATCATAAATGGAGAATTGGAAAGCTGTGTTACCACACCAATCCGATACGTCTCCTCAATTTTCTTTTGTTCCTGTTCTTTTTTTCTCTGATGTTTCGGAACATATCCGATTTCGTCTGCAATCTGCCAAATCTGCTTTGCAACTTCCGGATTAATTCTTCCTCTGTTATTCAATGCCCTGTCCACAGTTCCCCTTGAAACTCCGGCCAGTTCCGCAATCTGCTGAATCGTTCCCGCCATAAATTTTGCCTCCGGTGCTCTAAATTTTACACATTGCACACAAATCTATTTGATTTTTGGAATAAAAAGCACACATTTTTGTTTTATTATATACTCATAGTGTGCATTTGACAAGAGGAGAAATGAAAAAGATGAAGTGCTTTGTACAGCGGACATTCGCAATCCGCTTTGCGATCTGTCATTGGAAGCTTTCAACTCCCACTGACATAAGCCTCCCCTCACCCGCTGCTTAGTGCTCCGCGCACTTGAAGCGGAGGAATGCTTATCTGCGTTCAAAAAACACCCCATCTTTTTCTATTGAATCATTTAAGAATACACTTTTTAAAATTAAAACAACACTTTCTTCGCATCTTCTGCCTGTGCAAATGGTCCAGGAATGACATCCATGCCACGGTGTCCGCCAAAATAGTCTTTATCAAACTGAATGGCTGTTCCATCCGGATTTTCAAATCTCTGTTCCGGCTCAAATGCTTTTCCAAGTATATCGGAATGAATCATGCGGTCTTTAAACTCACCGACTAAATCATATACATTCGTATCTAAGTAATAGCTTCCCTCTTTTTCTACAAGATCCACTTTTGCTTCTTTATCTGAAATAACCAGTCCATTCACTTCATTTTTGCACGCTTCTGCGCCATTTAAGTATACATTTCCCTCAATCCATACCGGAAGATGCCCAAAGTGTACCGGCTCTAATTTCTTCATATCAACCGGTTTTGTGAAATCAAACTGAGAAATCCATTCGTCATAAGTCGGATATTCATCAAACATCCAGGTTCCTGCTTTTCTATTTTCAGAATCAAATCCTTCATCAGAATCGTGTGGAATAATCACATCTTCTGACGGCCATTTCTGAACAAAGATATTGTTGTAAATTCTGTCATCCCCATGAAGAATGGTCATAAATCCCATTACTTCTGTGCGGTGTGGCATATGATATGGCGTATAACGCCATCCGGTTCCATCACCAACGCAAGTCAGCGCACCACAGATTAAGTTATGTACCAGTGCAACACCCTCTGTTGCAAATCTTAAACTTGCATCGGAAAGCATTACGTTATTATCAATCAAAGTCGGACCATGTCCTACTTCAACAAAGATATCCTGAGACATCATACCGCCTTTTAAGCTCTTTGCATAAGCCGGTTTCTGGTTGTCATGTAACAGGTTCTGAGTCAGTCTTGTACCTGAGCTTCCCAGTCACACCAGATACCCATTGTACAATGATGAATGTGATTACGGCGCATTGTTACGTCGATTGCAGCGTGCATCTTAATGCCCGCAATTTCAGCTCCACCCTGTTCCATCATGTTATTGATATGATGAATATGGTTGTCCTCGATGACACTGAATACACCGCCCATACGACCGATAATACCGCCCTGTTCGCAGTGATGAATATTATTACGGCGAATAATATGTCCACCGATGTTTTCCTTTAACCAGCCATGATACTGTCCTCTGCAGACTGCATCACGTTCCATCTGAGTCGGACTCTTTACATATTTATAAGTAAAATAATGGTCATTTTCAGGGTCTAAATATTTTCCTACGGAAATTCCGGCACATTTACTGTTTGAAATATCACAGTCCTCGATAATCCAGCCCTTGCTCCAGTGTGGTCCAATCATACCATCCTGAAATGCTGCTGGAGGAGCCCATGTTGTTGCTGCTTTATTAATATTAAATCCGCTTACTGTAATATAGTTTACCCCGGTTTTTTCCGGCATAAAGCACTCACGTCTTACGTTGATTTCTACATTTTCTTCATTCGGATTTTTACCCTGGAAGTTTGCATAGATAATAGTTTCATCTTTTTCTTCATCCTGCTCGGTGTACCATTTATAAATAGAATCTTCCGGTACCCAGCTGCACTCATACACTTCACCTTTCATGCACTCTTCTAAAGAAACTGCCTCATAAAGTGCTTTATCATTTAAATAAACACAGCCTGTGTGCTTGTCTGCCTTTGCAAAGTACCAGTCACCATAAACAACCGTAGTATATGGATTATAATTTCCAAAAATGCTGTTTGCAATTCGGCATACCCATACATTTCCTTCATACTTCTGCCAGCTCTTTACCTGCTCTGCACCAGTAATAACAGCCCCAAGCGGCTGGGTGCTTCTATAAGAAATACGTGCATCCTCTTCTCCTGCATGAATTGGGTTAACATATTCACGATAAACACCAGGAGAAACTAAAACCTCATCTCCTGCCTTTGCTACTTTTGCTGCATCATTGATATGACGAAACGGCATGTTTGCAGTACCATTTCCATCACGACCTGCATTTGCATTTACATAAATTCTCATGATTCAAACTCCTCCAAAAATAATAGTTTCAATTTCTATTCGCATATTTATTTTTCTGAAATGAAGTATAGCATTCGATAATTGAAAATACAATTTATTTTTGTTTGAAAAATCTTGAATCTTGTGTGGAGATTCTGCCTGCATTTTCTCCTGCCACTTTTCCAACCTCATTATATGCTGTCTGAAAATAATGATAGCTGTCTTTCATGAGTTCACGTGCTTTCATCGTATGAAATTCATCACATACCAGTATGATATCTTCCACTTTCTCTGCCAGTTCCAGCTGGGTATGGCGAATTTTTCTATATGCCTCTTCATATCCATCTTTACCATTGTATTCCCCGATTGTAACCAAAAAACATTTCTCAATTCCCGCTTTTCTTAGTCTTTCAAGCATATTTTTAAATTTCTTTTTGTAATCGTCTGCTAAAGTACCTCTATCTCCATCGGTTTCTCCCTGACACCAAGCTACATATTTATGCCGAATTTCTATTTGATTCTTTTTTGCATACAAAACTGCTTTTTCCAATCTTTCGATGGCATCTGATAAATAATCCTCATTTCCCTGCCATTCACAGATAGCTGAACCACCTTTACTTGCGGATACTGCCAATACTGGAACTTTTGTTTCTTTATAATATGCATTTACAAAAGCTGTCACCATAGAACCTGTTTTCATTCCTGGTTCATAGATACCATTTGGATTATTTTCATTCACACCAAATGGCTCTTCTATTTTATGTATATGCTCTGGGTCGCTGACTGCCCGATACTCCATTCCAGCACCATCTAAGAGTAAAGGTGCTGGCTCGTTCCATTTTTCTGTTGAAATTCCTCTTCCTGCCATGTTTGACTGTCCGGCAAATAAAATTAAATCGTAAGTTTTCATATTTATCATTCCCTCTGTCATCTAAGTAATATAACTCTTTATTATCTTATACGAAACTTAGCAAATTTGAAATGAATAAGTCCTGTTTTTTATTTGAACAAACTATACATTTTTATTTTAGATACAAAAAAGACCATCACATTTTTAAATGCAATAGCCTTTTTTCATGCGGGCAACAGGACTTGAACCTGCACGGTCTCCCACTAGAACCTAAATCTAGCGCGTCTGCCAATTCCGCCATGCCCGCCTATGCAATTGTAAAAAAATAGGAACAAGCTTTTGCTTGTTCCAGTGAAGCATCGGGGATTCGAACCCCGGACAACTTGATTAAAAGTCAAGTGCTCTACCGACTGAGCTAATGCTCCATAATTTAGTACCTTGAACTGGGCTAGCTGGATTCGAACCAGCGAATGCAGCAGTCAAAGTGCTGTGCCTTACCGCTTGGCGATAGCCAAGAACGCCTTACGGCTAAGGTGGATAGAGGGATTCGAACCCTCGGCCTCCAGAGCCACAATCTGGCGCGCTAACCAACTGCGCTATACCCACCATTATATGTACATTTCTGTACAAGCGTGCTTGAAGGGATTCGAACCCCCGACCCACGGCTTAGAAGGCCGTTGCTCTATCCAGCTGAGCTACAAACACGTACTCAGTATTGCATACTGAAAGCGGGTGATGGGAATCGAACCCACATATCCAGCTTGGAAGGCTGGTGTTCTACCACTGAACTACACCCGCATGGGTTTTCCTTTT
>ENA-OQCN01000524-OQCN01000524.1-human-gut-metagenome-genome-assembly--contig:-NODE-524-length-20447-cov-2.425591_pt1 | contig 20447 bp, 28 predicted proteins | sample MGYA00242497_ERZ504576 | MGnify/ENA primary metagenome ERZ504576 (study PRJEB26092, sample SAMD00036296) | human gut metagenome | host: Homo sapiens | study: EMG produced TPA metagenomics assembly of... | reverse complement strand
GAAGATCTTAGGAAATCCAATCCAGGATCTGAGTTATTTGCAGAGATAAAATTAAACTGGACATCTGTTGTCTCAAAACCTCTGCCACCAAGTTTAAATGTTGTTGGCTGATTTGCATACGAACCTGTGATCTTTATTGTAGCAAATTCGACATAAAGATTTGACTCACCGTTTCCATTTACCGTATGCACTACCTGATTTGCGTCCTTACCTGCAGCGCCTGTGGACCTTGAGGACCTGTTGCGCCGGTTGCACCTTTATCTCCCTGAGGACCTTTATCGCCTTTTACACCTTGAGGACCTTGTGGTCCCTGAGGACCAGTTGCTCCTTTATCCCCTTTATCTCCTTTGGCACCGGTTGCACCTTTATCTCCTTTACTTCCCGTGACGCAAACTGCTGTTGTCGTTGAAGTCGTGTTGTCAGTATAGGTAATCACTGATCTCGTCCAAATATATTTACTGTTCTCCCATCCAGGATAAGTCGTGCTCCACGATCCGCCGGACATGGCTGTTGCTGACGTTGATTTGTAATACTGTTCTACGATAGTTTTAACGCCTTTACCAGCTGCGCCAGTCCCTCCAGTAGCTCCGGTTTCACCTTTGTCGCCCTTGTCTCCTTTTGCACCTGTAGCGCCTTGTGCCCCAGCAATGCAGACTCCATTTTGATTTGGAGAATAGGTTTTGTTTCCAGACCCATCAATTGTTACTGTACGACTCCACATGTACTTTCCATTGACCCAAGTCGGTGCTATTGTTGACCATGATCCTCCAGAAAGAGAAGTCGGCGATGTCGAAAGATAATACTCCACGTCAACAAAAGACACATAATCCTCAGGTGCTGGAGTCCAGTCAGTTGCCGTATTGCCTTTTTCGATCTTAAGGTTTTTAAACTGATATGAGACCCCAACATTACTGTTCATTCCGGTAAAATATGTATTCTGTGAAGTTCCGCTAGGCAATGTTGCTGCTGATTTTACAACCCATACCAGTTTTGTCCATACATTCGCAACTGTTTTGTTGTTTACGGCTTTACATGATTGTATCAACATGTTTGAACCGTCATTATGTCTAAAGCCTGGATTCATCGATGTAGAAACACTTGCTTTGGCTATCTACGGATACGGTATAATTAGTGTCAGCCTCCCATTTTGTGCGTCCAATATAAGAAAACCGTATTACAGACCATCCGGATTGTTTTACCGAATCTCGTGTAAGCTTACATGTATTAACCCCAGTTTCGGATACAGATTCTTTGGAATAGCCGCCAGTTTGCATTGACCAACTCCATCCGGTTGTTCCTTTATTGGTATTGGTCGCCAAATTTCGTCCGCCGACGACAATTCCTTCCGGTGTACTACCAACGTTGTAAGCAGTTGAAGTTGTATTATCCGTATAGGTGATGATCGTACGAGTCCAGAAATATGGTTTGTCCGCACTTGTCGCCGGAGGAGTTGCTGACCATACTCCAGTAGGGATCGTAGTTCCAGACGAACTTGCCTGATATGTAACCGCTGTGGATTTAACGCCTTTTCCAGTTGCCCCGGTATCACCTTTATCCCCCTTACTACCTGTAGCTCCTGTTGTACCCCTCGGGATAATTGTATGGCTTATGCATAAACCTTTCAGATCTCCAGATGCAGTATTACTCCGATAATAAGCAACATGAGCATTTTTTGTATCTGTTGCCGTTCCAACGATCGCGAACATATCCCCGATTCGGCAGCCATTACGGATACCAGATGTACTAGACCAAGTTTCTTCGTGATTAATAGTTCCGTATGCCGTCCACTGAGACTCGGTGAAGGCATCTCTGACTACATTTGCTACAAGACTATATCCCTGTGAACCAGTGGCACCAGTAGCACCTTTGTTACCATATACACCGATAACTCGTTTTGTTGTGTCTACAGTTGTCCCATTTGTATAAGTAATTGTCTCGTAGTTCCAGAGATATTTATTGCTCTCTGTCATTGTCGGAACGGTGGATGACCATGATGTAGGAACAGTCGAATTGGATGTGGAGACTGCGTAGTGTCAGTAATGCTTTTAATGCCATTTCCGGTTGATCCGGTATCACCTTTATCCCCTTTACTTCCCTGATCACCGTATGATCCAATGACGCAAGGCATAGTTGTACTCGCCACGGTTCCGTCGGTATACTTCACAACCTCATAATTCCAAAGATACTTCTTAGCCGCAGACACCGACTGGACAGCTGTTGTCCATCCACTCGTCGCCGTTGTAACTCCGCTGGAAGATGCAGTTGCCAGGTAATAATTGACTACTGATCCAATACTCTTTCCATTGGTGCCATTTGCACCATTGGTTCCCATACGACCGACACTATATATCGTGGATGTTGTGTTGTCAGTGTAAGTGATGATTGTACGTGTCCACAGATACTGCCCCGCGGATGCAGATGGCACAGACCCAGACCATGTGCCAGTTGGAACTGTTGTTCCGGAAGTTGAAACCTGGTATGCAACAGATGTCGATTTAACCCCCTTACCCGTATCACCCTTATCACCTTTGGCTCCAGCCTCGCCTTTGATTTTCGCCCACTTATACGTTCCGACACTTGTAGGATCATCTTTTGCATAGTCCACGCATGTTCCGATATAAGCGCCAATATCCTCACCACTGTTCCCGGTGAATGTCTTCCCACCGTCATTGCTATATTTGATGTGCAGATAACTGGTTTTCCCGTCTGCTCCATTGGTACCTGAAATTCCCTGTTTTCCCTGTGGCCCCTGCGAACCTTCCAGCTGCTGCCAGCTGTACTTCTTCGGATCATCCGAATCCGTCTGTGTAAAATCCACATACGTTCCAATGTATTTTGACGGTGTCTCTGTCATCTGAGACGCAGAGGTCGGATTCGAAACCGCAGAATATTTGATGTGAAAATACGTCGTTTTTCCATCTTTTCCGTCAGCGCCCTTTGGTCCCTGGATTCCCTGATCACCCTTATCGCCCTGCAGGCCGCGCAGTCCTTGCTCGCCCGGATCTCCCTTATCTCCTTTCGGCCCCTGAAATTTGCTCCAATGATACTTCGCCGGATTGGCGCTGTCAGCTTGGTAAAATCCACGTATTGGCTATATACGTTTTATCGACGGCGTTGGTTGTCGAAAAGCCTGTCTTTCCATCCGCGCTTGTTGCATAAGCGATATGCAGATAACTGGTTTCACCATTCGCACCGTTTTCTCCAGGGGTTCCATCGGCGCCGTCCTCTCCGTCATCGCCCTGAAATTTTCGCCAGGTGTACTTGGTCGGATCTGTACTGTCCTCCAATATATAGTCCACGTAGGTACCGATATATTTTCCTGTATCCTTCCGCAACTGATTTGCTGTCGGGTTCGGAACATCAGCATATCTCACATGGAAGAAACTAGTCAGACCATTCTTTCCGGGCTCTCCCGCAATTCCCTGCTCTCCAACAACCTTTACCCAGGTATAGATGCTCGGGTCTGTAAGTACCGGCTGTTTTGTCGTCTGATTGTATGCGATACCCATGTATGTCTTTCCAGCTGATTTGAGCGATATTCCGCCGCCCGTTTCCGTATCAGCAAACACAACCCAAGTGTAAAACGTCCGGTTCTTTGCCAGTTTTTCAAACTGTGCAGCCAGGCTCTCCATCTTTTCTGAAATTCCACTCGATTTCAGCTTGTATTCGCCCAGCGTTGCCGTGTACTCATCATTGCAAATGGAGGACTCCAGTTTCATGATTCTTGCAGACAAATACAGTTCTCCGGTATCGTCTACAATATTCACCGTATCGCCGATTTTAATCCCATCCGGCAGATACGCCAGCTCTACTTCATAGGAAACAGCCGCATCGTAGATCTTTTTCAGCTTTGAAACTGCCCTGTTGCAGAGTTCTGACTTGCTGGTAGTATCGTAAGTGTACGACTGGACGATATGTCCCGTACCACTTCCTTTTTCGGAAAGATACCGGCTCCATTTGGCCACTGCGCTCCGGGAATAAATCGTACTGCCGGACAGATATATATCGCCGTCATCATACTTATACCCTTTCAGATTGATCGGCGTTTCACTGTCTTCCGGATATCCGCCGGTAACGGAAAGTGCCGTAGCCAGATCTTCTACTGAACTTTTTACAATGATATTTTTCACTTCCCGGTTGATCCGAAGTTCTCGCCCCTGATCTACGCCGCGCTTCTTATGCAGGTTGATATATTTGTGCTTGATTTTCAACCGGTCGATTTCAAAAGTATAGGAAACTTCCGCGTCAAACTGCGTGGCAACGCTCAAAATACGCTCAGAAGCGGTGGTCTCACCCTCCCAGGACAGTTTCCGGTTATAATTGCTGACCTCATTGATTCCAATTTCAAAGCCGGAATCGTCGCTGAATTTTTCAACATAGTAGCTCGCTGGATATGCCTTGTCTGCTTTGTATTCGCCAACTGTCTCGTTCAGGAGATCCATACCGGCATCCTCGGCATAGATTTCTACTTCCTGTTTGAAAATATTTTCTTCGCTGGTAATGATCGTATAAATTTCCTGCTCATCGCCATTCTTCCGAAGAATATAATTGCCAACAGAACCATACTGTTTCGCATCATTCCGCGTGCTCGCCGTGTAATTCAGCGTAAATTCTAGTGTAGCAACACCTGCTTCCACCTCTTCTGTTTTCAGATCATCAGAAATGTACAATCCCTTCGGTAGCTCTGTGCTTGCCTGCCCAAGGACATTCATATGTCGGTCCGCAAAATATAAAATCATAGAAACACCTCCCTGTATTTCATTGTGTATGTTGGCTGTGTTGCCCAGTCCGATGCAATGCATTGGATCTGATTCATTCCAGGCTGCAGGCAAAAGTTCTCCCAATCGTTGCCCAACGCACCAAGATCCTGTCTCGGAAGTCCCTGTAACATGACCTCTCCATTGCTACAGTCAGCTGTCAAAACCTGATTTACCGAAAATTTATTCGGAATATCACGCCATTTTTCTACATTGTCAATTCTCACGAAGATGCCGCGGAAATAATTTCTGGTGACAAGCTGATTTCCTGTATTTCGACTTCCCCACTGTCCCAAATACAATTTCACTGTTGCCACTTTCACATTTTTTAATTCTGGAACTGTAAATTCCGGATAACTGCCCTTCCAGAAAAAACGTATTTTCTCTCCATGTTTCATCATGTCGCTTGCGCATACGTTTGGCTGTATGGGTTTGCATCTTTTCGATGGCAAGGTTCAAAAGTATATGTTTTGACGATACGCGGGTTGTTTCCACCTACCACATATTCATGTGCGCTGTGTTTCCGATCGTATCGGTTTTGTATATCTCCTGGCAGCAGATCATTTTTCCGTTCGCATCGCAGAAAGCAATCGCCTGGCAGCCCGTCTGCCCCATAAGACCAGTTTCAAACCAGCTGTTCATGTAACAATAGAGGTGCGTCGCTCCCTTTGCTCCATTGGAATCTACCACATCAATAGATTTCATAGCTCCATTCCAGCCGTTTGTGTTTGGACTTACATATCCACTGCTGGCCAGATACAGACCTTTGATGCTGTCTACGCTCATGACACCCAGCTTTCCAGCCGTCTTGCTGTTACTGTATAAGAAGTTGCTCCCTGTATCATCTTTCCACGCCGCATCCTGTGACCAGACATATTGGTCAGCATAGCTTGTTATCAGTTCGCTTTTTTTGTATGTTTCTCCGTTCAACTCATCCGGATCACCGAACTGAAGAATTTTCTTGGAGTCATTTACAAAACCTACTACTCCATTTTCACTGTGCATTACTGCCTGAAGCTTTGGAAAGGCCCGATAAGTGCCGTTGTACGACACAATGAACGTTTTTCCGTCATCCGCAGTCGGATTCACCGTAAATTCTTCCACCGAATACTTGAATGGATCCGCGCAGTAAAATTCCAGCTCCGCAGTGATCGCATTTCTTCCCGCCGGCACTTCACTCGTTCCCTGCTTTGTTCCGATATAATATTTGTCCGGCTCATCCGCAAAAATAAGAGTCGCCTGTTCTTCATCCAGAAGAGCATTCAGCTTGTTATACGCACTACGAAAAGCCGAATTATCTTCAGCAATCAGTTGATATCCAACCACAATGGTTCTGGGTTGATAGCGTTTGCGCCGGTATTTCGTACCATCGGATACGCCAGTTTCCAGATCTGTAATCTCCGTCCCTAAAACTTCCCGGCCAGACACATATAGTGTCCGGTAGCGGGAATCACATTTTCCAAATAGTTTCCATTAAACATGAGAGCCTCCGAAGGCAGGTTCTGCCCTGGGTACCGCTCTGTGGTATCTACAAAGTTATACATTAGTTCTCCTGCCTTTCTTTCGGTTCTCCCTTGTCTCCTGTTTCTCAATTTCTTCTCGTGTATACGTTGCAGTCGCTTTTCCAATCTCTCTTCCGTCCAGATTGATCGGGACATAGATGGTATATTTTCCATTGCTGCTATACTGATAGCTGTCATTCAGATCTTCAGATCCAGTCCGAAGGCTCATTCCGATTTCCGGTGCAGGTGTAAGCTCCGGAATCTGTATCAGCTCCATGGCTGCCTGCTTTGCTCCTGCACATGATCCATGATGCCGTTGATCCAGCCGATTCCGAAATAGTTGCCCAGCTTATCCGTCACCCGCGATGGGCTGTGAATCTGCGCTTTTGCCCGGATCGCCGCCTCTGCAGCCGCCGCAAGCTGTGCCGCCACTGCTCTTACATGGCCGACCTGGCTTGCCATACCGTTAGCGAGACCCATGCCGATGTAAGCACCGCTGTTATAGGCCCCACCTGCCGATGATCGCATGGTAATTACGATTGAATTTGACATTGTTTCTGCTGTAGAAACCGCCCTTGACATTCCAGCTGAAACGCCATTATTAAAATTATTTCCAACCGCATTTCCAGAAGTCTTCGCTTTACTTTCTCCTTGGGAAAACTGCTTAATCAATGCACTGATCGCAGATTTCGCCTTGTTTCCCAATGCATCCAGCCCAGAATTCACAACATTCACGCTGGAGCGCATACCTGTAAGCGATTTTTCAGCGCTTTTCGCATTTCCGGCGATTGACTTCATACTGGAATTTACTGATTTCAGAGCAACTACCATAAGACCGGTTCCTGCGGCTCCGGCCACCATTGCCGCTGCAAATACGCCAACTGTTACAGCTGCCGCGCCAGAAGATCCTGCCAAAATCACAAAAACCGCACTGGCCGCAGTACCTGATCCAAGTAATGCCGCCAATCCGGCTGCACTGACCCTTGCACCAGCCGCTACAAGTGGAAATGCTGCTCCCATAATTGTCAAACCTGCACCTGCCATCACAAGCGAAGCTCCAAGCACCGCTGCTCCGGCGGCCAATACAATTACTCCTGCGGCTGCAACCAGCGCAGTTACACCGACCAACGCAAGACCAACTCCGAGCGCGGTTGCGCCAATTCCTCCAACAGCAGCTCCGGTGCCAAAAACAATCATGCTTGCACCAAGCTGAGCAATAGCTACCGCTCCCTGGCTTCCATATTGTACGATCGAAGGAAGAACAGCAGACACAACCGCCAATGCCGCGCTGGCAATCAACGCACCTGCTGCCACCAAAACAATAGCGGCTCCAAATGCAATAAAGCCAACGGCTCCCACTGTCAATGCTGGTCCAAGAGCAGCCGCTCCCACTGCCAGCAAAGCGATTGCCGCAACCATACCAACCATACATCCAATGGCCAGGGGACCGGCATTTGCAAGATTAATAGCCGCCAGGGATAACAATCCGATTCCAGCTGCCGCAATTAATACCGAGGCCCCAAACGCAACAAATCCAACTGCTCCGGCCGAAAGTGTTGGTGCTACATTTTTCGCTACCAACATCAAACCGGCAAGCGCTACGACCATTCCTGCCATACATCCAATGGCCAGGGGACCAGCATTCGCCAACTGAATTGAAGAATACGCCAGCAGTGCCAAACCTGCGCTAATCATTAATACAGCCGCTCCCAACGCCAGAAGCGCCGGTGTCATCGCTGTTAATTTCTTCGACCCGCCAGACATAGACGAAAGCATCTTTGTCATACCAGCTGCAAGTCCTACTACAACACCAATCAAACCACCAAAAACAGCGATTGCCCCTGGGCCAGCGTTGGTTACTGCAATTGCAGACTGCGCAAGCAAATAGAATCCAGCACTAATCGCCAGCACCCCGACACCCATCATCATAAATGCTTTTGCAGACGCTACCATTTTCTTTGCACTGCCACCGCTTGATTTGCCAACCGCTTCCTGTCCTTTTGAAACTTTGAATAGCCCAGGCGCGATTTTTCCAAGGCCAGCCTTTGCCAGTCCTCCAACAGCTCCTGTAAACGCACCAATAAATGGTGCTACGGCCTTAACAATTTTGAAGCCTTTATATGCAACCAATAGTTTCGGAAGCGCTACCGCTACTTTTGCAATCGCGTCCGAATGTTTTTCCAGAAATCCCGAAACTGCTACAATTCCATCTTTAACCTTGCCCAAAGTGGTTGAGAAATTTTCAATACTTTCTGTGCTGCCAAAAGAACCTGAAAGTTTCTTAATATCTCCTATGATAGCTCCAGCCGCATCGCCCAGCGCTGTTCCCGCTTCCACTGCATCCGTTTTGAAAATATTCCAATATGGTTTTGCTTTCTCGACCATTGATTCTATTTTATCGACAGCCTTTTCAATTCCTTTTCCACTGGCAAGTTTTTCATCGATTTTTCCAACCATCTCAGTTGCGATGCCAACCAAACCTCTCATTTTTCCGCCAACCTGGTTGAATGCGGTGATTCCAAGCCCTTCCATAGCAGACTGCAGTTTCACAACATCGTGCTGCAAGTTATCCATTTTTATTTCTGCCATTTCTTTGGCCGCGCCGTCACTGTTATAGATGGCATTAGTTAACTTGTCAAAATCCTCTGGTGCCGCACTCACGATTGAAAGCAGACCTGACATACCCTCTTTTCCAGCTAATGTAGCAGCATATTTGGCCTTTAACGCTCCCTCTGCTCCATAAGCCTTTTCCGTTAAATCTGCTAATGCTTCATTATACTTCTTTTCTGTCAGCTCTCCATTGGCATACTTTTCGTCAAGTTTTGCAAGATTCTCTTGGAACTGATCCATTGGCATTTTACATTGTCCAAATGCACCTCGCAAATCCGTTACAATGTCCATCAGAGACTTCATAGAGCCATCACCATTCTGCAAGGATATGCCCAAATAATCCATTGCGTCACTGATATCATCTGTTGGCTTGGCAAGATTTGTCAGGATAGTTCGGAGGCTGCTACCAGCCATACTGCTTTTCAACCCTGACGACGCCATGAGTCCGAGGGCAATGGCTGTATCTTCTACGCTGTATCCTAACGATCCAGCTACGGGAGCCGCATATTTAAAAGATTCGCCCAGCATAGCAACGTTGGTGTTAGAATTTGCCGAAGCTGCTGCCAGAACATCAGCAAAATGTGAAGCGTTGGAGACTTCTTTTGTAAAACCATCTTTGATAATTTTGGTGGTGCCATTCGCCGATAAACCGAAAGCTGTCATAGCATCTGTTACGATGTCGGAAACGCCAGCCAAATCTTCTCCCGATGCAGCGGCCAGATCCATTACGCCTTCGATTCCATTTAACATATCCTCAGTTTTCCAGCCGGCCATTGCCATGTACTCCATCGCAGAAGCTGTCTCACTTGCGGTGTACTGTGTGGATTTTCCGAGCTGTTTCGCCTTTTCAGACAGCCGATCAAAGTCAGATCCTGTAGCCCCGGAAATAGCTGCTACAGATGACATAGCATTCTCAAAATTCGCACCAGCGCTTATTGCTCCTGTAGTCAGACTTTTTAATCCACTTCCGACTGCCGATACTGCCTTGGATCCGATCGCCGCCATAGCGCCGAATCCAATTCCACTTGTAAGCGTATTTTTCAGATTTTCAGCATAACTGTTGCATGATTTCATCATTGAGGAGAAGTTCTTATCTTCCGCGCATAAAACCGCCTTTACGCTATAAGATTCTGCCATCTGTTCACTCTCCTCTCTTTAACAATTTGGATATTCCGGCGAATCGTGGATCACCCTTCTTGTGCTTCTTTTCCTTCACATTTTTTAATTCTTTTTCATAGTCAAAGAAATTACGGAATCGCTTGTATACTGGCACTGTTTTCTTTCCGGATTTTTTTTGCGCTTGGGCCGCAAAATTCAGAAAGGCCTGCCGATGTGCCCTGTATTCGTCGTCTACTATTCGATATCTCAGCGCTTCCATCATAATTTCGTACTGTGCAATCGTCAGACGATCAACCTGCTCAAACGATGTGAATCCCAGATACCGGAAGCAGCTGATTGCAACTTCCCGGTATTGTTCTTCGAAACTCACCTCTTCATGGCTACGCCACCTACTTCTTCGCTTTTTCTTCCTCGATCGTCTTCTCGAGATTCTGGACGCATTTCTTCGTAGCATTTGCATTCTTTAAGAAACCCATCGTATCTTCGAAGAGCTGATTGATATCGGTATCCGGATCATCAATATATTCATCCAGAATTTCTGTAGTTGCTCTCGGATTCTGCCCTTTATTCGCTACGAGTAACAGATCCTCAAGAGCCTCTACATCTCCGTCCATGATCCTGCCACAGCGTATCTCAGGCCAATATTCTTCTTGGCATCTTTTACTCCGTCTACCGGCATAGTTACTTTTTTATTCATTTCTCTCATGAATCCCATGCCAAAATTAAACTGATACACCTGTCCATTGATTGTAAGTTCCATATCATTTTTCTCCTTTACTGTTCAAAAAAGAGGACGATTTCTCGCCCTCAACTGTTCTTTTACACTCCTGTTTTTGTCGTATCTGTAAATACGTATGCCGCTACTTCCTGCTGTGCGGCTGTCACTGTCACATCGCCTTTCTCGCCGGTTCCGTTTACGCCAAAGGTAATGGATACTTCTACCATATCCTCGGCATTCGAAGTCTTTCCAGCTCCGTTACGTAACCCTGGAAATATTTTCCCTTGAATTTATTGCTTCCGCTGGATGCTGGTTCATCCAGATTTGCTTCCCAGATCTCGACCAGTTCATCGTTGATCATGGCATCTTCAAGAGAGTCGATCAGTGTGTCGCCCTTGGCAAGAATACTGGTTGCCGTAATCTCAACCTCGGCTGCTCCCGGGGTTCGAATCGTGCCGTCCTTGGTCTCTGTGGTATCTGCATCCTTGCTTGTCGTTCTGCCGTTCTCTGTCGTAAACGCTAATGCTGTAGCTGCATTTTTAGCCGCATCTTTTTTAAGGCGGTACAGATAAACGATCTTTTTACCGCGTACCGCATCTGCAAATAACTGCAAATTCATTGTTTTTCTCATGCTGTTCTCCTAACTGAATAAAAAAGTCACTTCCACGATGCCGTGAAGGAGTGGCTGGTTGGTAGTTGTGTCCGGCAATATTCTCTGGTTCAAATCCTGCACCGACCAGGAGAAATTTCCGGTATGTTCTAAGTGCCTGCAAATCTGCTTGATCTGCAGGAGCATCTGTGATACTGTGCCGCGCTGCCGCGGATTGTCGTGCCAGACGTGGATTGTCTGGCTTACAATGCCGAACACGGCTGTTTTGTTGGCCCTGTCGGTCAAATTGCTGTCTGCCAGATAGATGAACGGATATGGCGTGCCTTCCGGCGGTAAAAACGTGTCATACACCTGATCCGGATATCGCTTTCTCAGTTCTACTAATACTGCTGTAAATAATTCCTGTTGTGGATCCACCTTCTCACCTCGCCAGTTTTCTCATATCCTGTTTGAATTTTTCTTTCTGCTCATTGAATGCCGGTTTCAAATAAGGCTGTGCATTCATGTAACGTGTTCCATACTCGACATATGCTGCATATTCTGCCAATGACTCTACTTCCGCAGTCATGCCACCGTCTGTAATGTCCAATCCGATGCTACGCTTTAATGTTCCACCCACATATCCAGGTATCCCTGTACTTTGTGGAGTTCCTACCGGTGCATTCTTCTGTGCTTTTTTCTGCAGTTCCGATCCATTTTTTCGTACAACCCGCTTTACATCGCTCATCTGCACGTTTTTTTTCAGTTTAACCTGCAGTTTTTCCATTCCTTCCAGCTTGATTTTCGGCATCAGACCACCTCCGATAGTATGAATGTCTGTTTTACACGCAATTTTCGCGTATAGTCCACTTTGTAGGTCGTGTTTCCAATCCGGATTTATCAAACGGCTTCTGATAATGATTCTGGAGCTGTACAGTCACGCTGCCCTGACGGATTCCACCGTATACAATCTGCATGATTTCCGCCCTCGTATCCATCACAGATGCCATTTTCCGTATCTCTGTGACCTGATCGGCGTCGTAGTTTCCCGTTTTAGGATCGTATTCGCCCGGCAGAACGCGTTGGAAGAAAATTGGTGTATCGTATCTCACAGAAATTTCACCTTCCCCTTCCTTGCCTCCCGCTGGCTGTCCAGATAGGACTGAATATCATCCATATATCCGGAAAAATCGTTTTCAGACCAGGAAAGGCTCTCGCCCTCAACACTGTGAGAGGAGAGCCCTTCCGAGCCGATCCGGTTGAATCGAATGACCGAAACATCCAATATGATGTATTCCATCTCTTCCGGCGGCTCCAGACCGCCAAGAAGAAATTTCAGCCGCTGTTTCGTGGCATTCAGAATCAGCTGTAACTGCTGTTCTGTCTTTTTGTCTGTATCTTCCATCCCAAGAAGCAGTTTCAGATCTTCGATCATAGGCTGCCTCCTACTCTGCCAAGGAATCTACTGCCTTATTCTTGCTTTTCACTTTGCCTGCCTTTTCCGGCTCCACCAGCTCGATCAGTGGGATACCACGCAGATTTTCAGCAGATGCAAGCTCTGCCAGGCGGGCTTCGGATACCTTGAGTCCCTCACGCGGGAAGGTATCGCCTGCTCTGTATTCATGGTCATTGTCCTGCAAATCAGTAAATACTCGATTACTCTGTACATATATCATCACCCTTTCTCAGCTCTTCACAGCTACTGTTACATCGCCGGAACGAACTGCTTTGTAGTTCTGGTCGCACTCAACCAGCGTAATATGATGCCCTGCTGTAGATGCGATCTCGGACTCTCCATCCCATTTGCTCCAGTTCTTCACATCATCGCCGTATTTCACGGTAGTTGCGGATGCCGCATCTTTGTACTTCCAATAGTTATTCACAGACATGATCTGCTCTTTTACAGAAATCTTAGTCTTTCCATCTTCTGTTCCTGCTTCAGATGTTACATTCAGAGTTCCGAGCGTCTGCGCATCAGATCCACCAACGGAAATATAGGCGATAGCATCCAGATATTCGCAGAAGATTCTGAGACCCATAATAGCGTACAGATCCGAAATTGCTCTCTCATAGGTACCCTGTGCATGGAAGCCGATGAATGAGTGGTTGGGTCTGTTGTGTAACTGAGACCGGCCTTTGCAAACTCAGAGTCGCCTGGATCGATGTAATATCCGACGATGTTATTGAGTGGAGTTGCAATAACAACGTTCCGGGATTTCAGAGCTTACAAACACAACCTCTGCGCCCAGAAACTTTTCATGTACTCAAATCCGAAGGCAGTCTGCAGGGAAATATCCGCAGCACCAACATATTTGTACACATCCAACGTATTCACCCACACTGCTACGCCGGTGGCTGTTCTTTTCATCTTTTTAAATTTATCTTTGACTTTTCCGATCGCCATAGCAACCGCCATCTGCCAGGTACTTTCGTGGCCAGTCAACGATCCTGCTTTCAGCTGTGTATACAGTTTGTCCATGACAACATTCTGCAGATCGGTTTTGAACTCTTCATCGGTATCCTGCACTGCAGCATCGTATCCTTTTTCTGCGATTGCTTCCAAGGTTACTCCCTTGCGATATTTTTCAATACGGATGGTATCAAACGGAATCTCTTCTACAGCGTACCGGGAGTATGGAATTTCTTCTCCTTCTTTCACCTCTCCGGACTGCAGGGTTCCTGTTACCTTTTTGGTCTTTAAAATAGTATTGTTGTCCTTCTTGATCATTCGGGCAATGCCAGAACGTCAAGCAGTGCCTGAATGTTTTTGCCGAAAGATGTTACGAAATCAATCTCGCGGGCTTTTACCTGGATCTGTGCCTGACCTGTCATGTTATCCGGTGCCGCAAATACCTGCAGCCCTAATTTTCCAATTCTATGCATGCTGTTTTCCTCCTACTGAAATAATGCAATATTTTCCGCAATCAGCCGCTGCCGTTCAATTGGGTTGCTGACTGCAAGAATCTGTTCTTTTGTCACAGCGCCTTTTCCGCCGGATCCGCCCTTTGGGGCATTTCCTTTCAGGGCATCTTTTACGGCAGCTGTGCTGCATCCTTATACATCTTTGTGAAAGCTTCGACTGCCGTCTTGGTATCCTCAGCGCTTTCCGATACCAGATGTGCCAGAAGTTCATCCGGGATGTTGATTTCTTCATCTGCCAGCATCTTTCTGGCCGTCTTTGACATTTCCGAGAGCGAATTCTGCCGTTTCAGATCTGCCAGTTCCTTTTCCAACTTCCGGTTTTTATACTCCGCTTTCTCTTCCTTTGTCATCTTCGCCAGCTTTTCCGCCTCTGAAAGCTTATCATCAGTCAGTGCCTGCCACTTTTCCTGCGCTTTGGTCACTGCTGTATTTACCGCTTTCTGCACTCTGCGGTCGAACTCCGCGCGATTCTCTGCCTGCCCCAGAAAATCATCAAACGACATCTCATTGCCGCTATCTCCAGAACCTGCTCCAGCTCCGTCCTCGTTTCCGTCTCCGGCTCCGCTGCCGTCTCCTTCGCCGTCTGCAAATACCTGCAGGTTGATCATCGGGATTCTCCAATGATAATGGTTGTTTTTGCGCTTCATTATTTTTCTGTCCTTTCTGCCCCGTCCCGTTCTGTAATAGCCCCGTGCCGTTGCTCCGGAATCATAGTTTAACGACATTTCGGTCACATCGGTTACACGATCCGGACATGCTCCGGAAATTCATCGACCATCAGACAGATGCCGACAAAAAAGGAATCCACCAGAGTTCTTGCTCTCTCTGATAGATTCCCATACTGTATATCAACCCAGCCGGGCGATACTTCGTATTCTATTTCATCCCTTGTCAGATCCTCGATCGAGCGGATCAGCGTCCGCACAAGGCTGGAAACACCCGCACAGACAATATCCTGCCCATGTGGTGCGTACATTGCATGACCGGACACAGTCAATCGGTCTTTTCTTACCGTTACATCAATCAACAGTCATCACATCCTTTCATTCCGGCTGTTTCCTGCCGGTGGGAGATGTATGGATCACCGCTTTTCTACTCTGCTGTGTAATCTTCAATGACCGGAATACCGTACTCAATAGCACATGTATTTTCGATCTTGCACCCTCTGGCATCCTGCCAGCCTTTCGCAAAGTAGGCAATGTCAGCACCAGCCAGAAGTTCCAGGGATTTTCCAAGGAACCAGAGTGGCTTTGCATCCACCGGAGCTTCCTGGAAGAAAGAATCAATAACCTCTACTGGCTCTCCGATCTTCTCTTCTGCACTCTTGATTGCTTTCTTACGTTCTGCAAGGATGTCTGCATCAGACTTTCCTTTCATTGGCTGAGAAATAAAAGTTTCTTCATGGTCTTGTACCTCCTATTCTTCTGTATGGCATGTATTAGTTATTTTACCGTATACATCTTCGTAGAGTTCCTGCTTGTCCCCGTTATAGGTGTACTCAGCATAGATGCCATCTCCGCTGATAGTCGTAGATGCAAGGCACTTGTAATTCTGGAGTGTTTTGCATGACCATACCACGAATACATTTCCAAGGTCGATCTGAACCTCCGGTCTGTTCTTGTGGTACCATTCAACGAGTTTCTTCTGTGCTACACTCTCGAAATGTGCCATTCCTGTGATAATCATATTTCACCTTGTCCTTTCTTAAAAATGTGTATAAAAATACCACCGGCCTCTCGACTGGTGGTTAATTATACAAATGGAACCATTTCTTTTACGTCTTTCAATGTCCTTTTTGCCTTTTCGATCAATGAATTCTCAAACAGATATGAAATACCTTTGGGCGTGATAATAGCATCCGGCAGATCGCCTAAAAGAACGCCATCTTTCGTATGATTAACAGCAATGCCTTTTACATATTCTTCCGTAATCAGGCTTAAAATGATATACTGCCAATAATTCTCAGGAATATTATAAGCTGATGCTGTAAGGTAACACGCTTCTGGTTTTTCACCCTTTTTCAAGCATTCATACAGATATTTCAGTACCTGGTATACAATCACGAAATAATCATTCTGAGCCATTTGTCCTGTCTCCTTATCATCAGTTGATAATTAACTGATTCTTGCAAGAATCACAGTAAAAAGTATTGGTTTTTTCACGGTCGCCAACAGGAATCATAATTCCTTTTTTGCATTTCTTGCACAGAACTTTTTCGCCTTTTCTCAAAAGTTTTACCCTCTCATGAGGCGGCATATTCAGAGTATTCGTCATAAACAATCACTCCCATTTCAAATTCGGATATTTATCATTTATATGATTAATTATATCCTGGACAACTTTCTCTGTCAATTCAATGTTTTGATGTCTGTACTCGTTCATATAGCATTGTAACTCTTGATTTTTGGTGTTTGGCTTGTTGATTTTGGCATGTGTGGCCTCGTGAATCACTGTAATAGCTGTCTCACGAACCGTTTTGGTGTTATCAGCATAAATGTTGATTTCACCATCTTCGAAAAGTCCGTCCAGTCCCTCGTCGACATCAACTCCGTACCATACCTTTATTTGAATATCATTTTCCTGAAGATATTCCAACATTTCCGTTCCGATGCTGGACTTTTTCATTTCTTTCATGATATTTCGAGGTTTGATAACGTCTCGCCCCTTTGATCTGCCATCCAATGTTTGGAATATGCCTTCGTTGTCTTTGTATCTCGCCTTTCTGTTTTTCGAAGCTTCCCATTCTTCTGTGGTACCACCCTGCTCCAGAAATTTCAACCATTTCTCATACTCTGTGCTGTCTTCATAGGCCGCCGTAGAGCAGTGGCATCGCGGATGCATCGGCGGCGCATTTGTCCCTGGCATCATATCCTGCACCCTAAAATGCTTACCGTCCAACGCCTGGCACCGCTCGCAGACATCTGCATTCCCGCAGGCAACGTATGTATACTCTTCGAATCCATTTCGGATATAGGACTGTTTCTGAGCTTCTGTCTGGACTCTGGCAAGCTCCGTGACCATGAGCCGCTCTGCATCCTCCCGGCTTGCACCGAAGCGTTTCTGCAGGTGCACCGCAAGCTCCCGCGGTTCTTACCCTGGATTAGCCCTGTTTTCAGCAGCTTGTCCAGCTCTGCTTTCAGCATATCCTGATACATCCAAATCCGGTCGGAATAGGTGGCGTTATGGAATGACGCATCGACGATTGCCCGCGCCATTTTCCCGTTTTCCTGCACAGAATTGCCAAGAATGCCCGCCTGCCTGCGAAATTCTTCTATTGTCTGCTGTGTCAGCGTCTGATCAAAGTATTTCTGCAGTTCGTCGAAGCCGGATACCATTTCCAGCCCGATATTGGCTTTCAGCAGCTCCAGGCGATTGATTTTCATGGTCGCATTGTACAACCGCATCTCTTCATTCGCCTGATCAGAAAAATCTTTTTCTTTGACGTATTTTGCGGCTTTCCTGCCATACTCTTCGATATCGAGCTTGGAAACCCTTCTCTTTGCTTCTGCCAGCGAAATCTTTCTCAGCATTGGCGTATTTTGCGTAAAATCCATCGATTTCCTTCTGAATCTGATCCGCCATATACGCATAGGTCTTCCGGATCTCTTCTGCATAGGTCTGCTCAGACATCTTATTCTTCTTGGCATGTTCCATCTCACGTTTCTGCCAGTATTCCTTACTCGTCATCCTGTCCACCGCCGCCAAACATCTGCTTCATCACTGGATCCGCTCTCACCTTGTTCTGATCGGTATCAATTTTCTTAATTTCATCCTGTACATTGTCCACAATAGACAGCATCCCGAGCTGTGTTTCCTGGCTGACCACACCTTCCAGATTCTTCGCGATCTCTGCCTCTTCCTGCAGGTTTGCCGGGAAATTTGGCGTAAAATGTGGATGGATCTTCACCCAGTCATCTTTTTTCATTCCTGAGACCGGATTTGAGAAAATCAGACGATACCTCCGGTTCATTCCACTGGTAAATTTCCGCTCTTTCGTTTTTTCCAAGTTACTCATTGCCTGCAGCTTATATTTCATGCGATGCCGGAACTGGTGCCAAAATTCTCATCCGAGATATTGGCCACCATGCTGATATGGAAAATGAGCTTTTCCAGACGATCGATCAGATGCTCCTGCGTGGTATCACCATCCGGTTTCTGAAGAAATTCGACAATCAACCGTTCGGTGTCCCCGTCGAAATTAATGATTCTGTCATCCCGGATATGCGCCACATCGTCTTCTTCCAGCTTGGAACCAAGAACCTTGAGATAGGCAATCCGCGAAATAGTCAACATCATTGGCTTTCTCGCTGATCGCCTTGTTGTATGCATTAATCATCGTAAGGACCGGCTCGAAGATTCCCATACGCTCCTTGTTTTCTACGTACTCCGATGCCGGAACGCCGTCGAAACCGTGTATCTTCTCGTCTGCATCCCAGAGCAATTTTCCTTTGATTGTAAACCAGCGGACCATCGTCTCGTCCGATACGCTTCCATGAAGGATCTGATTCGAATCGTAATACAGCCGCACGAAATATCGTTCCCTTTCCAGCACGGAATCGTCGTAGATCATGAATGCATCCAGCGGGCTCAGATATGTGATACCGATATTCCCGTTCTCATCTACGTAATACATTTCATAGCCTTTGCCGAAGATACTGCAGATTTTAGACAGCTCGGCATTGTTATCGTCCTGATCGTTGTACTGATCCAGGAACTCAACATATTTCTCAACCGCTTCGTTTCCACCATCAACCAGTAGCTTAATTGGATTCCCGATGAAGAAACCATTCATCGTATCCACGATATATTTTGCAAAAATTGACCATGATTCGGTTGTCCGGTTTCCACCGGGGCTTGGGCGGCTCATGCAGAATCGGGTAGTCCGTTTCATAGGCCTCCTGCAGTCTATTGTATCGAAATGCGCACTCTCCAGAATGCCGCATGATGAATTCATTCAATTTGGCATCTGTCAGTGCTTCCTCTGACGGCAGCCTGTACAAATTCGTTCGCACTTCTATATCCCTCCTTTCACCTTTCTGTTCAGCCGTGGTCGCTCCCCAAGTATTGTATATACAAATATCGTACAGCGTCCATCGCATGATCATATTGTTTCACTGGCTTGTCTTCTCCGTTTTCAGCAGCTTTTTTATCCCAAATATAAGATGCAAATTCTTTAATTGTATTTATACACGCCGTTGAAAATACAATTTTTTGCAAATTCAATTTGGTTGCTACCAATCGAATTCCGTCCTCTACATCATTTTTGGCTTTTATGATTTTGAATCCACGTTTTCGCAATTCCGCAATAAAAGAAGCAGCCGCAGGATCCACTATAATTGCGCGAATTTCCATCTTATCCAGCCAATTTTCCAAGTCTCTGCATACTCTGCATCCGTTTTCTGCTTTCCTTCCTTTCGTCCAGAATAATAATATTCTTTCGTACAATACCAAACGCCATCCGTTCCTTTTTCCCACAGGAGAAACACCGTTGCATTTTTGAGTTCCATAATCGCAACTGACATATCTATTGCTGTCAAGCAATAACTTTTCAAATAACAATGGATCTTTCACATGTTGTGCTTCGCTGAACATATCGTAGATAATACCCTCAGCCATAGCCCACAGGCCCAGGATGTATCTTTTATAGAACACCCCGGTATACATGTTTCGGTATCTGGTTTTTATTTTCTCAGATAGGCTTAGGTTGTCATCCATTGTAAAATGGAGATACAGCAGCTGTTTTTCTTTCCTCTTGTCAATCCAATTGAGCTTAAACCAGTGATATGGACCGTCCGGGTTGCAGTTAAACCAAAACTTGGAACCTTCAACGGAGCATCGGCCGGTTGCCTGATTGACGAAGGATTCCGGCATCAGTGCAACTTCATCAAAGAACACGCCCGCAAGCGTGATACCCTGAATCAGATCCTGTGAACGTTCATCTTTTCCACCAAAAATATAGAAATAGTTCTCTGTATCGCCTTTTCTGATGATAATGAGGTTATCAGCTCTTCGATCGGTTACGGAATATCCTCTGGACTTGAGCATCAGTTTCAGCCAGAACAGTACGTTTCTTCGGAAAGAACCAAATGGTCTTTCCACACATAGCAAAGTTCTGACCATTGAATGTGCTCATTGCCCACATCACGAATGAGAGGGACATACTGACAGTCTTTCCGGATCGGATCGCGCCGTCAGCTATGATTCCATCCTTATCATGGACTGGCGAATCT
>ENA-OQCN01000523-OQCN01000523.1-human-gut-metagenome-genome-assembly--contig:-NODE-523-length-20522-cov-4.926943_pt1 | contig 20522 bp, 23 predicted proteins | sample MGYA00242497_ERZ504576 | MGnify/ENA primary metagenome ERZ504576 (study PRJEB26092, sample SAMD00036296) | human gut metagenome | host: Homo sapiens | study: EMG produced TPA metagenomics assembly of... | reverse complement strand
GCCTCAAATTTTGCTCCAAGATTCTCGGCTCAAATTTTGGCGAAACCGCCAAACACAAAATGTAGTGGTTTCTCCATTGACATATCACTAAATAGTGATATCATAGAATCACATCAATTGAACGCATCCCAAGACTGCTTTGCGGGTGTCTCTTTCGCAAGAGGCACCCGTTTGAACTGTACACAGATAGAACGACGGAGGAACACTATGAAGATCATCAAGCGCAACGGTTCGGAAGTTCCATTTGATATCACCAAGATCATCACTGCGGTCACCAAGGCCAGCGATTCGGTCAGCCGCAAGAGCAGCCTGACCCAGGAGCAGATCCTGTCCATCGCCAACGATGTCACGGAGCAGTGCCAGGCGCTGAACCGTGCCGTGAGCGTGGAAGAGATCCAGGACATGGTGGAAAACAAGTTGATGGACATTCAGGCCCACGATGTAGCCCGCCATTATATCACCTATCGTTATGTGCAGAGCCTGAAGCGCCAGACCAACACCACCGACGAGCGCATCCTCAGCCTGATCGAGTGCCAGAACGAGGAAGTCAAGCAGGAGAACGCCAACAAGAACCCCACCGTGAACAGCGTCCAGCGTGACTATATGGCTGGTGAGATCTCCAAAGACCTGACCGCCCGCCTGCTGCTGGACCCGGAGATCGTCAAGGCACACAATGAGGGCCTGATCCACTTCCACGATTCCGACTACTTTGCACAGCACATGCACAACTGCGATCTGGTCAACCTGGAAGATATGCTGCAGAACGGCACTGTTATCTCCGGCACCTATATTGAAAAGCCCCACAGCTTTTCTACCGCCTGCAACATTGCCACCCAGATCATTGCGCAGGTGGCATCCAACCAGTACGGCGGCCAGAGCATCAGCCTGACCCATCTGGCTCCCTTTGTGGATGTCTCCCGCAAGAAGATCGCCGCTGAGGTCGAGGCAGAGATGGAAGGGCTGGACGTTACCCCGGAGCGCAAGAAGGAGATCGTGGAGCGCCGCCTGCGCAACGAGATCAACCGCGGTGTCCAGACCATCCAGTATCAGGTCGTGACCCTGATGACCACCAACGGTCAGGCCCCCTTCATCACCGTGTTCATGTATCTGGGAGAAGCCCGCAACGCACAGGAAAAGGCCGACCTTGCCATCATCATCGAGGAGACCATCCGTCAGCGCTATCAGGGCGTGAAGAACGAGGCCGGTGTCTGGATCACCCCCGCCTTCCCCAAACTGATCTATGTGCTGGAAGAGGACAACATCCGCCCCGGCACTCCTTATTATTACCTGACCGAATTGGCTGCCAAGTGCACTGCCAAGCGATGGTGCCCGACTACATCTCTGAGAAGAAGATGCTTGAGCTCAAGGTGGACAAAAACGGCGAGGGCCACTGCTACACCTGCATGGGCTGCCGCAGCTTCCTGACTCCCTATGTGGACCCCGAGACCGGCAAGCCCAAATACTACGGCCGCTTCAATCAGGGTGTTGTCACCATCAATCTGGTGGATGTAGCCCTTTCCTCCGGCGGCAACTTCGAGAAGTTCTGGAAGATCTTTGATGAGCGCCTGGCTCTCTGCCACAAGGCACTGCAGGCCCGCCATCAGCGCCTGATGGGCACCCCCAGCGATGCCGCCCCCATTCTGTGGCAGTACGGCGCACTGGCCCGCCTGAAGAAGGGCGAGAAGATCGACAAGCTGCTCTTTGGCGGCTACTCCACCATCAGCCTGGGCTACGCTGGTCTGTATGAGTGCGTGAAGTATATGACCGGCAAGAGCCACACCGATGCCGGTGCCAAGCCTTTTGCCCTGAGCGTGATGCAGCACATGAACGACAAGTGCACCGAGTGGAAGAAGGCCGAGAACATGGATTACTCTCTCTACGGCACCCCGCTGGAATCTACCACCTACAAGTTTGCCAAGTGCCTGCAGAAGCGGTTCGGCATCGTGCCCGGCATCACCGATAAGAACTATATCACCAACAGCTACCACGTCCATGTTTCGGAGCCCATTGATGCCTTTACCAAGCTCAAGTTTGAGAGCGAGTTCCAGAAGCTGTCCCCGGGCGGTGCCATCAGCTATGTGGAAGTGCCCAACATGCAGGACAATCTGGAGGCCGTGATAAGCGTGCTGCAGTTCATCTATGATAACATCATGTACGCCGAGCTGAACACCAAGTCCGATTACTGCCAGTGCTGCGGCTACGACGGCGAGATCAAGATCGTTGAGGATGACGGCAAGCTGGTGTGGGAGTGCCCCAAGTGCGGCAACCGTGACCAGAACAAGCTGAACGTTGCCCGCCGCACCTGCGGTTATATCGGCACCCAGTTCTGGAACCAGGGCCGGACACAGGAGATCAAGGATCGGGTGCTGCATCTGTGATGAATTACGCAACAATTAAGTATTACGACATTGCCAACGGGCCGGGGGTGCGCACCAGCATCTTTGTTTCGGGCTGCAGGCATCACTGCCCGGGCTGCTTCAACGAGGTAGCATGGGATTTCGAGTACGGCCAGCCCTTCGGCAAAGCCGTGCGCAACGAGATCTTTGCATCCTGCCAGCCCGACTATATTGCAGGCATCTCCCTGCTGGGTGGTGAGCCTTTTGAGCCGGAGAATCAGCGGGAGCTGCTGCCCTTTGTCCGCAACTTCAGGGCGCTGTACCCGGATAAGAGCGTCTGGTGCTATTCCGGTTACACCTGGGAGCAGCTGACCGGCAGTGTTCCCTGCCCGGCCCGCTGTGAGGTCACCGATGAGCTGCTGAGCCTGCTGGATGTTCTGGTGGATGGCCGCTTTGTGGAAGCCCAGCACGATATCTCCCTGCGCTTCCGGGGCAGCTCCAACCAGCGGCTTCTGGATGTGCCCAAAAGCCTTGCCGCAAAGTCCCCCGTCTGGTGGGAGGACGAACAGGTGTTTGCCACACACACGATGTAATCCTCTCAGTCGCGCTGACGCGCGCCAGGCCCGGGTTGTGGCACCCAGCAGCAATACACTTTCATGCAATAAAACAACACCCGATTCCACACTCTGCGCAGAGCGAGTGGAAAATCGGGCGTTTTGTCATTTAACGGGATGAAACCATATCCTCGATGACACTCAGGAACTCCTGCCCGTAGCGGGCAGCCTTTTTCTCGCCCACACCCGGGATATTGAGCAATTCCTCCACGCTCAGGGGCTTTTTCAGCGCCATCTGGCGGAGGGTGGAATCATTGAACACCATATAGGCAGGGAGCTTCTGCTTTGCGGCCAGCCGCTTGCGCAGGGCATAGAGGGCAGCCAGCAGCTTCTCGTCTGCTTCGCTGAGGCATCTTCGTCGGCACGGCGGCGGGAGCCGAGGCCAGCCGTTTTGCACTGGCCGCGGCGCGCTGGCGGGCTTGTGCCGCCTGCTCCTCCACCTGTTCGGCAGCCCGTGCTGCCAGCAGACAGTTGGAACAGTTCTCGCACTTCTGGGGTGCGGCCTCGCCGAAGTAGCTCAGCAGATACCCCCGCAGGCAGCGCGGCGTGGTGGAGTAGAAGGTCATGTACTTGAGCCGTTCCTCTGCCTTGCGTGCCGCTTCGGCCTTGACATCCGCAGGCAGGCCGTTGTCAGCCTCCATCTCCTTGTCGATGAAGAACCGGATGGTGCGCACATCGGTGCCGGAATAGAGCAGGGTGCAGCGGGCTGGCTCCCCGTCACGGCCCGCGCGGCCCGCCTCCTGATAATAGCTCTCCAGATCCTTGGGCATATTATAATGGATCACGAACCGGACGTTTGGCTTATCGATGCCCATGCCGAAGGCATTGGTCGCCACCATGATCTGCACCCGGTCATAGAGGAAATCGTCCTGATTCTGCCGCCGGGTATCCGCATCCAGTTTGGCGTGGTAGGCTGCCGCACGGATTCCCCGGCTCTGCAGCAGGCGGGTGGTCTCGTCCACCTGCCGGGTGGTGCTGCAATAGATGATTCCCGCATTGTCCCGCTCCCTGAGCACAAGGTCGAGCAGAACTTTGGGCTTCTCGCTGGGCAGGGCCCTGCGGGTGGCAAAATAGAGGTTGGGCCGGTCGAAGCTGGTGGTCACCTCGTAGGGGGTGTGGAGTTCCAGATGGGTGCGGATGTCCTCCCGCACATGGGCCGTGGCGGTGGCCGTAAAGGCTCCCACCACCGGGCGCTTGGGCAGGCTGTCCACAAACGCCTTGATGCGCAGGTAGCTGGGGCGGAAATCCTGCCCCCACTGGCTGATGCAGTGGGCCTCGTCCACCGTGACCATGCTGATCTCCCGCTCCTGCGCAAACCGCTGGAAGCCAGGCATCTCCAGCCGCTCCGGAGCCACATAGATGATCTTATACCACCCCTCCCGGCGCGGCGGAGCATCAGAGCCTTCTGGTTGTCCGTCAGGCTGTTGTTCAGGAAAGCTGCCGCCACACCGGCCTGTACCAGCGCCCCCACCTGATCCTTCATCAGGCTCACCAGCGGCGAGACCACGATGGTGATGCCCGGCAGCAGCAGGGCCGGCACCTGATAGCAGATGGACTTGCCCGCACCTGTGGGCATCACGGCCAGCACATCCTGCCCGGCCAGCAGGCGGGAGACGATCTCCTCCTGACCCGAGCGGAAGCTGTCGTAGCCAAAGACTTTTTTCAGAATACTATGCGGACTTTCCATGGTTCCTCCTATCCATACAAAACCGCTCCGTCATTGCTTCGCAATGCCACCTCTCCCAGTAGGAGAGGCAAGTCTTGGCTCCCCTGCCAGGGGAGCTGGTCGTAAAGCGGCCTGAGAGTTTATAACCCAATCAGTATACCACAACTCCCCGGATAATTGTAAAACATCTCTGACATTTCCCACGTTCGATAGCATTTCCTGCACAAAAATGCTATAATATGGGTACATATCTCCATCCCGGCCCCTGCCTTGTGCATCTGCCGGAAAAGAGCAAAGGAGTATTTTGTATGGCTCAGAAATTGATCACCTTCGCCGTCCCGTGCTACAACTCGGCGGCATATATGCGCACTGCATCGAGACCCTGCTCTCCGCCGGGGAGCAGGCCGAGATCATCCTGGTGGACGATGGTTCCACCAAGGATGACACCTCCGCCATCTGCGACGAGTACGCTGCCAAATATCCCACCATCGTCAAGGCCATCCATCAGGAGAATGGAGGCCACGGCGAGGGCGTGAATCAGGGCATCCGCAACGCCACCGGCCTGTATTACAAGGTAGTGGACAGCGACGACTGGCTGGACGAAGCAGCCCTCAGGACCGTGCTGGCCAAGCTGAACACGCTGACTGCCCGGGGCACCGCGCCTGACCTGATGATCTGCAACTATGTCTACGAGCATGTGGAGGACAACACCAGCCACACCGTGCGCTACACCAACGTGTTCCCCCAGAACCGGCTGTTCAACTGGACGCATGTCGCCACTTCCGGCCCGACCAGAACCTGCTGATGCACTCGGTGATGTACCGCACACAGGTGCTGCGGGACTGCGGCATGGTGCTGCCCAAGCACACCTTCTATGTGGACAACATCTTTGTCTACCAGCCCCTGCCCTTTGTCAAGAGCATGTATTATATGGATCTGGACCTGTACCGCTACTTCATCGGCCGGGCCGACCAGAGCGTGAACGAGAGTGTGATGGTCAAGCGGGTGGATCAGCAGCTGCGGGTGACCCGCCACATGATCGACTGCCAGGACCTGGATGCCCTCAAGGGCCAGAAGAAGCTGCGCAGCTATATGCTGCACTACCTCTCCATGATGATGGCCATCAGCGACATCTTCCTTCTGCTGGACGGCAGTGCCGCCGCAAAGCAGAAGGAAAACGAGCTGTGGGCTTACCTCAAGGCACACACCAGCGCCGGGGTCTACCGCTCCATCCGCTATGGCTTTGGCGGCGTGACCAACCTGAAGATTCCCAAGGGCGACAAGCTCGTGCTGGGCGGCTACCGCATTGCACAGAAGATTTTTAAATTCAATTAACAAATGTTGCTTTTCCTCCTCAGATAAGATATACTTTTTAACGTATCTTAATTTCTGAGGAGGATTTTATTTTATGGAGCAATTGCTCATCTGTATGTCTCTTTCGCTCATTGCGGGTCTGTTGGCATCCCGTGCAGCGAAAGCGATCCGCCTGCCGGCCGTCACCTCTTATCTGGTGGCAGGACTTCTGCTGGGACCCTTCTTTCTGGGTCGGCTGGGCCTGAGCGGCTGGGGCTTCGGTTTCGGAAGCCTTGCACAGGTCGAGAGCTACGGCATCATCACACAGGTGCACTTGGCTTCATCGCCTTTGTCATCGGCAACGAGTTCCGGCTCAGCGCGCTGGAGAGCATGGGCAGGCAGGCGGTCACTGTGGGCATCCTGCAGGCCGTTATCACCACCGTGCTGGTGGATATCGCTCTGGTGGCCCTGCACTTTGCCCGGCCGGATGTCATCTCAATGGCATCCGCCATCACACTGGGTGCCATCGCCTCTGCCACAGCCCCTGCCGCCACCCTGATGGTGGTCAAGCAGTACAAGGCCAGCGGCCCCCTGACCCGCCTGCTGCTGATGGTGGTCGCCATTGACGATGCCGTGGGTCTGGTGCTCTTCTCAGCCTCTTTCGGCATCGCAAACGCGCTGGAGCAGGGCCGCATCGACCCCATCAGCATCCTCCTGGAGCCTCTGGTGGAGATCGTGCTCAGCCTGGGTCTGGGCGCGCTGGCAGGTCTGCTGCTCAACCAGCTGGAGGTCTACTTCCACTCCCGCTCTAAGCGCATGAGCCTTTCGGTGGCCTTTGTGCTGCTGACGGTGGGCCTTTCCATGGTCAGCTTTAAGGTTGGCCCCATCCACTGCAGCTTCTCGCTGCTGCTGGTCTGCATGATGACCGGTACCGTGTTCTGCAACATCTGCCCCACTTCCGATGAGCTGATGGACCGCCTGGACCGCTGGGTAAGCCCGGTGAACATCCTGTTCTTCGTGCTCTCCGGCGCGGAGCTGGACCTGAACATCCTTGCAAACCCCATGGTCCTGCTCATTGGTGCCGTCTATATCGCTTCCCGCTCTCTGGGCAAGATCTCCGGTTCCTATGTCAGCTGCAAGGCCACCCGCTGCAGTGAGAGGATCCAGAAGTATCTGGGCATCACCCTGCTGCCGCAGGCCGGTGTGGCGCTGGGCATGGCCGCCGAAGCTGCGGAGCTTTCCGATGGCCACATGGTGCGCAACGTGGTGCTCTTCTCGGTGCTGGTGTACGAGCTGGTCGGCCCGACCCTGGCCAAGATCAGCCTGACCGCCGCAGGCGAGATCATCCCCGAGGGCCGCACGAGCGCCCGTACCACCAACAAGCCGGAGGAATCGGTCAGCGTGGACTGATTTTTCCCCCCATCAATCTCACTCGCAGGTGACGGAGCGATCCTGCACTACAAAAGCCGCTGCACAGTTGTTACGCTGTGCAGCGGCTTTCTGTTTTCTCTTTATTTCAGCACGATCTCATCGTTCTCAGCATCCACGGTCAGGGTGGAGCCGGAAACAAGGGTGCCGTCGATGATCTTTTCAGCGGCGGGGTCCTCCACAGCCTTGCGGATGGTCCGGCGCAGGTCGCGGGCACCAAACTTGCCGCCCTGGCTCTTGTGCACCAGCGCTGCCAGTGCCGCCGGAGTATAGCTGTAGGCAATGCCCTTGGCCTCCATGCTGGGTTTGTACTCGTCCAGCATCAGGGCGGCGATGCCCTGCAGGGTCTCCTCGCTCAGCGGCTTGAAGGTGATGACCTCATCCACGCGGCCCAAAAACTCAGGGCGGAGGAACTGGCTCAGCGCCTTGCGGCTCTTCTCCTCGTTCCGCTCCTCCTCGCTGCGGTTGAAGCCCAGACTTGCGGTAGTCTGGTCGCTGCTGCCCGCATTGGAGGTCATGCAGATGACGGTGTTGGAGAAATCCACGGTGCGGCCCTGGGCATCGTTGATCTTGCCCTCGTCCAGGATCTGCAGCAGGATATTCATCACATCGGGATGGGCCTTTTCGATCTCATCGAACAGCACCACGCTGTACGGGCGGCGGCGGACCTTTTCGGTCAGCTGACCTGCCTCCTCGTAGCCCACATAGCCCGGAGGGGAACCGATCATGCGGGACACGGCGTACTTTTCCATATACTCGCTCATATCCAGCCGGATCAGCGGGTCGGGGCCGTCAAAGAGCTGGTTTGCCAGCTGCTTCACCAGCTCCGTCTTGCCCACGCCGGTGGGGCCCACAAAGATAAAGCTGGCCGGACGGCGGCGGCCCGAGAGGTCGGCGCGGCTGCGCTTGACCGCCTGCGCCACCAGATGCACGGCATCGTCCTGACCGATGATCTTTTTTTCAGCTCGGTCTCAAGGCTGGCGAGCTTTGCGTACTCGGTCTCCCGGATCTTCACCGCCGGGATACCCGTCCACAGCTCAATGACCTTGGCCACATCGTCCATGGTCACCTGGATCTCCCCGGCTGCAGCCTGCTTGGCGGGCAATTCCCGCTCCAGCTGTGCCATCCGGGTCTTGCGCTCTGCCACACGCTCGTAGTCGATGGGCTCGTTCACATCGGCATTTTCCATATCGGCCTCTTCCTGCTTGAGGGCCTCCAGTTCCTTCTGCATGGTCAGGTACTCGGAGATGACCGGGTGGGCCAGATTGCAGCAGGCACAGGCCTCGTCCAGCAGGTCGATGGCCTTGTCGGGCAGGTAGCGGTCGGTGATATACCGCTCGCTCAGGGTCACGGTGCGTTCAGCACATCGGCGGGCACCTGCACATGGTGGTGCTCCTCGTAGTAGTGCTTGATGCCGCCCATCACGGCCAGCGTATCAGCAACGCTGGGTTCCTCCACCCGCACGGGCTGGAACCGGCGCTCCAGCGCCTGGTCCTTCTCGATATACTTGCGGTACTCGTTGAAGGTGGTGGCACCGATGACCTGGATCTCGCCGCGGGAGAGGGCGGGCTTCAGGATGTTGCCCGCATTCATGGCACCCTCGCTCTCACCGGCAGAGGTAATGGTGTGGATCTCGTCAATGAACAGGATGACATTGCCCGCCGCCTTGACCTCGCTCAGCAGACCCTTGACCCGCTGCTCAAACTGGCCGCGGAACTGGGTGCCTGCCACAAGGCTGGTCAGGTCAAGCAGGAAGATCTCCTTATCCTGCAGCCCTGCCGGAACCTGCCCCTTGGCGATGCGCTCGGCAATACCCTCGGCAATGGCGGTCTTGCCAACGCCCGCCTCACCAATGAGGCAGGGGTTGTTCTTCTGGCGGCGGCTCAGGATCTGGATGGTGCGGTAGATCTCCCGGTCGCGGCCGATGATATCATCCAGCTTCCCCTCCCGGGCTTTGCGGGTCAGGTTCTCGCAGTAGGTATCCAGAAACTTGCGGCGGGGCGGCTTTTTCTCATTTTTGCCCGCCTTCTTTTCGTTTTTGCCGTTCTGGGCACCGCCGTTCACCCCCAGCGGGAAGGTGGCGCTGGAGCCGGGCACAAGGTCGCCGTCCTCTTCGCTCTGGTCCGGCTGGCCCATGCCCATCATCATGGAGAAGGGGTTCATGTTGCTCATGTCCCCCATCTCCTGCATCATGTTTTCCATCCGGTCTTCCATGGCATCCATGTCCTCATCAGACATGCCAAACTGCTTCATCAGATCATCGACCGGCTTGATGTGCATCTCCCGGGCACAGTGCAGGCAGTACCCCTCGTTTTTCATCTGGCCATTTTCCATCCGCTGGACAAAAATAATGGCAGGCCGCTTCTGGCATCGAATGCAGACCATTGTTCCTCCTTTTCCCTCCCCGCTCAAACAAACGGGTTGAACACATTGAATACTTTATAGTAAAGGCTGCCGCTCATCACCGTGTCGTTGAGCATGGTGAGGTTGCCGCCGGTGATCACAATGAGCGCCCAGACCACGCAGAGCACCAGATAGATGTCCACAAGGCTGGCAATGCCGCCCACGCCCCAGCCCAGCCAGTGGTTCACTGCACCGATCACGGGCAGCTTGTTCACCAGCCCCAGCACTGTGACCAGCAGGCTGACCAGCATCCGCAGCAGGGCAAACGCCACAAAGAACAGCACCAGCGAGATCACCGGGGTCAGCAGCGGAGCCAGCACCTTCTGGACGATGGTATCCGCCAGCACAACGGCATTGTCATTGAGGACGGCAGAGATGGAGCGCTCGCAGGCATCCACGATGGATGCCCGAAACGCCTCGGGCAGAAAGCCCGCGTACCGCTGGGCAATGCATCCAGACTGACGGCTCCCCCTGCGGCGATATTGGCAGCGATCTGGTCCCGGAAGCTTCGGCGAGGAAGCGCTCGAACACCTGCCCGGCTGCCCAGCCTGAAAAGGCTCTGGCACCGAACAGCTGATGAGGCTGCCCGTCAGCTGCACCACCGAGGCCAGAAAGCCTTTGCGGGCATACCGGACGGCCAGCACCAGCCAGACCACCGTACATAGGATATCAAAAATAAATGACGGATTCTTGAACATAGAATGGTTTCCTTGTTACTTTCTGTGCAAGAGTGCTAATAAAACTTACCCATTATGCCAAGGGCTCCCCTACTAGGGGAGCTGGCGAGCGAATGCGAGCCTGAGAGGTTGAACAAAGAATCAGCTTCCCTGCGCAGGAATTTCCAACTTCTGCACCGTGTTGCCGCTGAACAGCAACAGATCCTTGCTGTTGGCCAGCAATGCCTGCGGGCTGGTGTCAAGGTTCTGGCTCCACTGCTGGGTGCCGGATGCATCAAAGCACTCCACGGCGTTATCGGCCAGCAGATAGAACAGGTTCCCCGCCCGGACGATAGAATTTGCCGCCGAGACAGCGGCACTGAACTGGACGTTCAGGTTTTTGTCCAGCGTCACAGCCTGAGAGACCTGCCCCGATGCCAGCAGCAGGGCCACATTGCCTGCCGCGTCCACCGAAACATCCTTCAGCTCCGTGCCCGCAAAATCATAGACCGCACGCTCGCCGCCGCCCGCATTGTAGAGCACAGCCCTGGTATCGTAGACAGCCAGGATCGTGGAAGCGGAGGTCCACCCCAGCCACTGGGGCACACCGCCCTGATTCACCAGACTGAGGGATCGCCCGATGCCAGATTGATGAGGTAGAGGTTGGTCATCACCTGTCCCCCGCTGACGGTGACGGCTGCCGCCGCCAGCTTCCGGCTGTCGGGGGAAAAGGCCATCCGCAGGGGGGTGCCGTCGTTGGAGGTCATGCTCCAGCTGAGCTGCTGCTCCATGGAGGGGCTGTATACCAGCAGCTTTGCCATGCTGGTCTGGTCCTCCGTGACCACAGCCAGCGTGCCGTTGTCCGACATGGCGCAGAGGAAAATGCTGTTTTCCAGCTGCTTGGTGTAAAGGTTCTGGGTGCGGCTCTCCACCCGCAGCTCGTTTCCGGAGCGGTTGTAGAGGACAAAGCGGGTCTTGCCCGCGGCCAGCGCCGGGCGGGCATAGCCGCTCTGGATGCTGTTCAGCTTTTTGCCGGTGCGCGACCAGACCACACAGCCCTCGTCCCCCAGCTCCACAAAGCTGCCGGTCAGGGGGGCCATCTGTTCCAGCTCGGCCACACCGGTCTGCTGGGGCCAGCCGGAGCCGGGCAGCAGGGCAATGCGGGCCGTATCGGTCAGGTCCTTCAGGGCCGCCACCGAGCTGCCCGCGATGCCGGTGGCAAACAGCACCACCGCCGTCAGCAGCACCAGCAGCACCGCCGTGCGGCGGATGCGCCGGTTCCGCACACGCTGGCGGGCAGCTTCCAGATATTCGACCCGCCCTTCCGAAAGCGGCTCGTCACTCTCCGGACGGTTGCGATTTTCTCATAGGTCGTAGTCCACCTTCTTCAAAAATAGCCCTTTCGCGGGCAGCGTCGGCCCGGCCTGGCTGCGGTCCCGGCTGGCAAGGATGCCGGGGATGGCATCGGGCTGCATCCGGCCCGCGCCCACCTCACACAGGGTGCCTGCCAGAATGCGCACCATGTTATAGAGGTAGCCGTCCGCTGTCACCTCAATGTCCACCTCGTTGCTTCCGGGTCACATGGCAGTCAGTGATGGTGCGCACGGTATCTCCGTGGGCAGCAGCAGAGGAACCCGCCGCGCACAGGGCCAGAAAATCGTGCTTTCCCACAAACTGTTCCGCCGCCCTCTGCATGGCATCCACATCCAGCCGCCGGGGCACCCGGGTGTAATATTTTTCATCAAAAGGCGAATCGATGGGGTGGTTGTGGATGCGGTACAGGTAGGTCTTGGTATGGGCGGCATAGCGGGCGTGGAACTCCTCCGGCACCACCCGGGCGCACAGCACCCGGATATCCGGGGGCAGGTGCTGATTGATGGCCAGCGGCAGCTTTTCGGGGGGGATGCGGGTCTCCGCGTGGAAGTTCAGCGCAAAGCCCAGCGCGTGGACCCCGGCATCGGTGCGGCTGCACCCCTTGATATCGGGGCGGCTGTGGAGCACCGCTTCCAGCCCATCCTGAAAGGTCTGGGCCACGCTCCGCCCGTTGGGCTGCACCTGAAAGCCGCAGTAGTTGGTGCCATCGTAGGCTAAAATGAGTAGATAGTTCATAAAAGTTCTTCGCAAACCATTCACGGCCTCACCCTCTCCGTCATTGCTTCGCAATGCCACCTCTCCCAAAGTGAGAGCCTTGGCAGTCCACACAACGTTTCCCTTTTTGCCAAGGGCTCCCCCTTTGGGGGAGCTGGCAAAGCCGCTAGGCTTTGACTGAGAGGGTGAGGAAGTTCATCTTAAAAATTCGGGAACACCAATCTCGAGCTCAGGATCACCATAAAGCAGACGATGCACACCGCCAGATCGATATAATCCTGCCGGGTGCAGCGCAGCACCTTCAGGCGGGTGCGGCCATCACCGCCGCGGTAGCAGCGGCACTCCATGGCCATGGCCAGCTCATCGGCGCGGCGGAAGGCCGAGATGAACAGCGGGATGAGCACCGGCACCAGCGCCTTGACGCGCTCCATCATGGAACCGTTGTCCAGCATGGCACCGCGGGCTTTCTGGGCGTTCATGATCTTGTCGGTCTCTTCGATCAGGGTCGGGATAAACCGCAGGGCAATGCTCATCATCATAGCCAGTTCATGCACCGGGAAGTGCAGCCTGCCCAAAGGCTTGAGCAGCTGCTCAATGGCATCCGTCAGCACGATGGGGCTGGTGGTATAGGTCAGCAGGCTGGTGCCCGCGATCAGTGCCATCACGCGCACCGCCATCAGGATAGCATAGCGCAGGCCCTCGGCGTAGATGTTCAGCACCCAGAAGTGCACCAGCGGCTCGCCCTCGCCCGAAACAAAGAAGAGGTTGAGCACCGCGGTAAAGAGGATGATGGGCAAAATGGGCTTCAGGCTCTTGGTGATGAGCTTGAAGGGGATCTTCGCCACGCCGTACATGGCCACAAGGAACACAAGGGACAGCGTCAGGCCCAGCGGGTTGGACGCGGCAAACAGCAGGATGATGTAGACGATGGTCAGCACCAGCTTCATGCGGGGGTCAAACCTATGCACAAGGCTGTCGCCCGGGAAGTGCTGGCCGATGGTGATATCTCTCAGCATGTGGCAGCGCCCCCTTCTTTGCATCCACACGGGGCAGCACAAGGCTTTCGCCTGCGTCCCGGCGCTTCTTGGCTTCCAAAATCATCTTGACGGCATAGGGCACGGTATAAACATCCGCCGGGACATCCACCCCCATCTCCCGCAGCTTGAGGAAGATCTTTGTGACCTGCGGCACGCTCAGGCCCAGCGCCAGCAGCTCGGGCGCACGGGCGAACACGTTCTCCACGGTGTCATACATGGCGATCTTCTTATTGCTCATCACCAGCACACGGTTCGCGTACTTGGCAATATCCTCCATGCTGTGGGAGACCAGCAGCACGGTGGTGCCGGTCTTTTTGTGGTACTCCTTGACCTCAGACAGGATCTCGTCCCGGCCCTCGGGGTCCAGCCCGGCGGCAGGCTCATCCAGCACCAGAATGCGGGGCTTCATGGCCATCACACCCGCCACGGCCACCCGGCGCTTCTGGCCGCCGGACAGCTCAAAGGGGCTGCGCTGCAGCAGCGCCTCATCCAGGCCAACAAAGTCCGCTGCTTCATGCACCCGCCTGTCGATCTCGGTCTCGTCCAGCCCCATGTTTCTGGGGCCAAAAGCGATATCCTTATAGCAGGTCTCCTCAAACAGCTGGTACTCCGGGTACTGGAACACCAGACCGGTGAGGAAACGGAATTCCCGGATCTTTTCCGGCTCGGCCCACAGGTCACGGCCATCGATGATGATGTGGCCGCTGGTGGGCTTGTTCAGGCCGTTCATGTGGGTGATCAGGGTGCTCTTGCCGGAACCGGTGGCACCGATGATGCCCACAAAATCTCCCTCTTCCACCTCAAAGCTCACGTCATCCAGCGCGGTGACGGCATTGGGCATTCCCGGGTTATAGACATAACTCAGGTGATCTACTTTGATAATGCTTCCCATCTTCCGTCCCCTCCCTTACTTCAAAAGCTCATACAGAGCCTGTGCGCACGCGCCGGTGTCGATGATGTCCTCGGGCATGGGGATGCCGGCCTTGACCAGCTCATCCCGCAGCTCGGCAGCCTGCGGCACATCCAGCCGCAGGGCGCGCACCTTTTCGGTCTGGCTGAATACCTCTTTCGGGGTGCCTCCATGACCACATTGCCCTTGCTCATCACCAGCACGCGGTCGGCCTGAGCAGCTTCTTCCATATAGTGGGTGATGGACACCACCGTGATGCCCATGTTCTTGTTCAGATGGTGGATGGTCTGCATCACCTGCTCCCGGCCCCGGGGATCAAGCATGGCGGTGGCCTCGTCCAGGATCAGACAGTCGGGCCGCATGGCGACCACGCCCGCAATGGCAACGCGCTGCTTCTGGCCGCCGGACAGGTTGTGGGGTGCACGCTCCCGGTACTCGTAGATGCCCGCCATCTTCATCGCTTCATCCACGCGGCGGCGCATCTCCTCCGGCGGCACGCCCAGATTTTCCAGCGCAAAGGCGACATCTTCCTCCACCACGGTGGCAACAATCTGGTTGTCCGGGCTCTGGAACACCATGCCCACGGTTTGGCGGATATCGTAGATCTTGTCCTCGTCTTTGGTGTCCATCCCCTCCACCAGCACAGTGCCGCTCTCCGGCAGGAGGATGCGTTGAAGTGCTTGGCCAGCGTGGATTTTCCACAGCCGTTGGCACCCAGTACTGCCACAAATTCGCCCCGCTTCACCTCAGCCGACACGCCGTTCAGGGCGTAGTCCGGCTGTTCCGGGTCATAGCGGAACTTCAGATCTTTCGCAGTTAAAATCGTTTCTTCCATAGGTTTTCTCTTTCCGGTGGTGCGCCCTTCTCAAAAGGGCTGTACCCCATTCTTGGTTCTTCTTCATTTTTTCAGAATGGCTGCCGTCAGGACACTCCCCCAGTCTGCTTCGCAGACAGCCCCCTCTGAGATGGGGCCTCTGGCGCAACCGAGAAGTTTTCCGGCAAACGGTCAACGTTCCCGCCGTGACTGAGGGAGTTCATTCTTCCCAAATGGCCGTTGCGCCGCAGGGCACAACGCCGCCGGTGGCGGAAACGGGCAGGCCGATCTCATCACAGCTGGTCTTGCCGCCAAAGCGGGGCACCAGCGTGGTCTTGAGCATATACTCCATGACCGCGGGGGACAGGCCGGTGGTGTAGCTGTTGACCGCAAAGAAGAGAGGCGTATCGCTCAGCACTTCCTCGCACTGGCTGATGAGCTCATAGATGCAGTCCTCCAGCTTCCAGATCTCGCCGCCGGGGCCGCGGCCGTAGCTGGGCGGGTCCATGATGATGCCATCGTAGGTGTTGCCCCGGCGCTTTTCCCGGGCCACAAACTTGGCGCAGTCGTCCACCAGCAGCGGATGGGCCGGTCCGCCAGACCGCTGGCCACGGCGTTGTCCTTGCCCCACGCCACGATGCCCTTGGAAGCATCCACATGGCAGACAGTAGCGCCCGCAGCGGCACAGGCCAGCGTTGCGCCGCCGGTGTAGCCAAACAGGTTCAGCACCTTGACAGGGCGGCCTGCCGCGCGGATCTTTTTGGCGTACCAGGCCCAGTTGACAGCCTGCTCCGGGAACACGCCGGTGTGCTTGAAGCCGGTGGGGCTGACGATGAGGGTCAGCTTGTCCTCGCCCTCACCGCAGGAGATCTTCCACTTCTCAGGCAGACGGCGGCGGTACTCCCACTCTCCGCCCCCCTGATTGGAGCGGTGGTAGACGGCATCGGCCTTGGCCCAGAGCGGGCTCTGTTTCTCGGTTTTCCACACCACCTGCGGGTCGGGCCGGATGAGGATGGTCTCCCCCCAGCGCTCCAGGCGGTTGCCATCGGTGGCATCCAGCAGCTCATAATCTTTCCAACTATCTGCAGGGCGCATAAGCGTCCTCCTTTCTCTCTTCAAACGGCTCAGAACAGGCTCTGCTGGCCGTTGTCCTCCGGGCTTCCGGTCTCGGGGGCTTTCAGGCCCAGGTGCTCATAGGCAAGGCGGGTGGCACAGCGGCCCCGGGGAGTGCGGGTCAGAAAGCCCATCTGCATCAGGTAGGGCTCACACAGGTCCTCCAGCGTTACGGCCTCCTCGCCCAGCGCCGCCGCCAGCGTTTCCAGGCCCACAGGGCCGCCGTTGTACATCTCAATGATGGCGCGGAGCAGGCTGCGGTCCAGCTCGTCCAGACCCAGTGCATCCACGTCCATCCGCTTCAGACTCATCAGGGAAACGTCCCGGTCGATGATGCCATCCCCCAGCACGGTGGCAAAGTCGCGGACACGCTTCAAGAAGCGGTTTGCCACGCGGGGGGTGCCCCGGCTGCATTTGGCCAGCTCGTAAGCGCCCTCCGGGTGATGGGCTGGTCGAGGATGCCCGCCGAACGCTGGATGATCCGGCTCAGCTCATCGGGGCTGTACAGCTCCAGCTTGAGCAGCACACCAAAGCGGTCCCGCAGGGGCCGGTGATCTGGCCCGCACGGGTGGTAGCGCCCACCAGCGTGAAGCGGGGCAGGTTGATCCGGATGCTCTGGGCGCTGGGGCCCTTGCCGATCATAATATCCAGCGCGTAATCCTCCAGCGCCGGGTAGAGCACCTCCTCCACCTGCCGGGACAGGCGGTGGATCTCATCAATGAAGAGCACATCGCCCTCCTGCAGATTGGTCAGCAGGGCGGCAAGGTCGCCGGGCTTCTCAATGGCAGGGCCGCTGGTGATGCGGATCTGCACCCCCATCTCGTTGGCGATGATGCCCGCCAGCGTGGTCTTGCCCAGGCCCGGGGGGCCATAGAGCAGGATGTGATCCATGGGCTCGCCGCGCCGCTTGGCGGCTTCCAGATAGATTTTCAGGTTCTGCTTGACCTTGTCCTGTCCGATGTAGTCCTCCAGATGCTGCGGGCGGAGGCTGTTTTCCTCGTTGTCCGCCGCCGTTAAGCTGGGCTGCATCATTTTTGCGCCATAGAGCGCGGTTTCGTCCTGCATGGATTACCTCCTGCCTGCCATGCCCCGCAGGCCAGCTTGATGATCTCTTCCACGGGAAGGCTTGCGTCGATCTTGGAAACGGCCAGAGCGGCTTCGCTCTGGCTGTACCCCAGCGAGACCAGCGCCGCAATGGCCTGCCCGGCTCCCTGTGCGGCGGGGGCGGCAGTGGCCGCGCCCACATCCTCAAGGTTGATGCCATCCACAAAGCCCTTTGCCACCTTATCCTTCAGCTCCAGCACGATGCGCTGGGCCAGCTTGGGGCCCACGCCGGATGCCGCCTTGAAGGCCTTGTGGTCGCCCGCCGAGATCGCCAGCGCCACCCGGTCAGGCTCCATGACGCTGAGAATGGCCAGACCCACCTTGGGCCCACACCGGAAACGGCGGTCAGCAGCTCAAAGCAGCTCTGCTGCTCCTCGGTGGCAAAGCCGTACAGGCTGATGTCATTTTCGGTCACGCTCATCACGGTGTAAAGGGTGGCTTCCCGGCCCACCCCGGGCAGTGCGCCCGCAACGCTGGTCGGGCACTGCACATAGTAGCCCACCCCGCCGCAGCTCACCACCACAGCGTTCAGGGTCTTTTTGATGATTTTTCCTGATAGACTGTAAATCATAGTTTTCCTCCAGCAGTCTTCCCCTCTCAGTCTCGCATTCGCTCGCCAGCTCCCCCAAAGGGGGAGCCAAAGCATCGAATTGGGCAGCTGCTACTGTACTCATCCACTGATACCAAAAGCCGCGATTGCCTCTCCCTTTGGGAGAGGTGGCAATGCGCAGCATTGACGGAGAGGGCTCAAATCGGCCCAACGCCCCTTCTTGCAAAGCGGTTCAGCTGGTTGCCGTTGGTATGGCAAAAGGTGATGGCCATGGCCAGTGCATCGGCGGTATCATCGGGCTTGGGCACAGCAGGCAGATGCAGCAGGATGCGGGTCATCTCCTGCACCTGCTTTTTCACGGCCTTGCCGTAACCGGTAACGGCCTGTTTCACCTGCATGGGGGTGTACTCGTAGATGGGGATGCCCGCCTGCGCCGCCGCCAGCAGGATGACCCCGCGGGCCTCGGCCACGCCGATCACAGTGGTCTGGTTGTGCTGGTAGAACAGCTTTTCGATGGCAAGCACCTCGGGCTGTGTCCGCTCGATGACCTCCCGGATGCCGGTGTAGACCTCGTCCAGCCGCTGCTCAAACGGCACCCCGGCATCGGTGCACACGGCCCCGAAATCCACCGGTGCAAACCGGTTGCCCGCATAGTCCAAAACGCCCCAGCCCACGATGCGTAACCCGGGTCGATGCCCAAAACTCTCATTCTGCGATACCTTTCCTATTATAATCAATGTATTATACCACAAACCGGCGTTCAGGGCAACGGAAACGCCTTGAGCCGGTTTACAAAATGTGCGCTGGGCGGCTGATTTTCCATTCCCGGCAAACCAGGCATCAAAAAGTTTGCAGAATTTTCAAAAAAGGGCTTGCTTTTTGCCCGGCGGTATGATATCATAATCAAGCTGATTGCGGCACAAACAGAATATGGACGGTTAGCTCAGCTGGTAGAGCATCTGCTTGACGTGCAGGAGGTCACAGGTTCGAGTCCTGTACCGTCCACCATACAGTTCGTACTCGAACCCGATTCTCTATGAGAAAGGGTTCGGGTACGTTTTTTGTTTATCGGAGGTTCTGCGGAAGGACTACTCGGAACGGTAAACGAGCAAAGGCAGGGTATCATCGTGGTGATGGTATCCTGCCTTTTGTTTTGCGGGATCAAGGTCGCTTTGTGCGAACTTGGTCGTCACCCTATATGACGCATTGGGGGCAATCGCTGTGTACGTGCGTACCGGGAGCCTGTACACCTCTGACAAGGTGTAACACACTAGACTTTGTGCCAAAGTCTGTGTGCCAAGGGGCCAAGCCCATTAGAATCCCTGCGGAGCGTGTACGCACGTACGCAGAAAAATGGCAAAATTTCACTATATCGGGGTGTTCTTTCATTGGAGAGTATGATATACTCGGCTTAGTTCAACAAATCGAAATTTGTAGGAATAGGTATTCAGGAAAATATACAGAAAATCACGCATTTGCGGGGATGATACGAATCGTGTCACACATGTGAAAGAGCGATTCTTTCGTCATTTTACGTTTTTTGATAAGGTGAAACTGTCGAAAAGACAAACCAATTATAGAAAGGACGTAGAATGATGAAAAAAAGTGGAAAACAGGTTTTATTATTTGGAGGAATACTTATTGTAGCGTTTGCAGTATGGACAGCTTTGATCCAGATGGTAGACGTGCAGCCGCTGGGTCAGAACGGAACAATATTGGATTTGCAACATTCAATTGCTGGTTTCATCGTTTGGCAGGTGTCAATATGACAATTTATACGATTACCGATTGGATGGGACTTATTCCTTTAGTTGTATGCCTGATTTTTGCAGGTATTGGAGTGGTTCAGTTAATAAAGAGAAGAAGTCTCTTCAAAGTGGATCCCGATATCATTATCCTGGGAGTTTATTATGTTATAGTGATACTGGCATACTTCATTTTTGAGATCATCCCAATCAATTACAGACCGATTTTAATCAATGGAGTTATGGAGGCTTCTTATCCTTCTTCAACGACATTACTGGTATTGTGTGTGATGCCGACTTTGATTGAACAGATTCAGCGTAGACTGTCAAGCATTGCAGTGAAAAGAATCGTTACGATTCTGGCAATCGCTTTTTCGGCATTCATGGTTATCGGCAGATTGATTTCCGGAGTACATTGGGTTACGGATATTGTGGGCGGCGTATTGTTAAGTGCCGGATTATTTACTGTCTATAAGGCGGTAGTTATGCTGTCAATAAAAAAATGATATAAAAAAAGGGGTGCAGGAAGTGGAATTCCATGAAAAGCTTCAGGAATTAAGAAAGAGCCGAGGTTTGACACAAGAAGAGCTGGCCGAGGCTTTATTTGTCTCCAGAACTGCAATTTCAAAATGGGAATCTGGAGTTTCCCATAGTTAAAGATACCACACCAAATATGATGAACCCACGCTTATACACTACCAGCTATAATAAACCGCAAGGACAGCAATTTGATACTGCTGTCCTTTCTTTTATAAAATTGCAGTA
>ENA-OQCN01000519-OQCN01000519.1-human-gut-metagenome-genome-assembly--contig:-NODE-519-length-20655-cov-2.227592_pt1 | contig 20655 bp, 23 predicted proteins | sample MGYA00242497_ERZ504576 | MGnify/ENA primary metagenome ERZ504576 (study PRJEB26092, sample SAMD00036296) | human gut metagenome | host: Homo sapiens | study: EMG produced TPA metagenomics assembly of... | reverse complement strand
ATATTATATATAATGTGCTGGTGATCTTGGCGCTGCTTCAGCGGCCCGCCAGTAATCCGGGAAAGCAGGTATGGCAGGTGTGTGTATTCCTGCTGACGGAGGATTTACAGACGTATCATATGATTCGCCCAGTAGGAGAGAAGGAGACAGCAGATGAAAAAATCAAATAAAAAGGAATTCGCCAGTATGTCCGAGTTACTGGGAATTTTGAGCTATTCAGAACGGGATACCTGCTTCCATCTGGAAGGTGGAGGATGTCTGGATATTGTGCGTGTGATTTGCAGTGATTTTCAAGCGATTCGTGATATTGATCTGGAGTATGAAAACCTGAAGCTTCAGCAATTCTATAGCCGCTATCCAGCAGATCTCAAGCTAGTTTGCGTGAGTATGCCGGAACGGTGTACGGAGCAGATTCAATATGTCACTCACAAGTTGGAGTCCTGCCAGGAGACCGTTCGTAGGAATGAGCTGGTAGCCAGAAAAAAGGAACTGCAATGGCTTGAGAAGAACCGGCAGCGGAAGGAATATTATTTTTTCTTGTATACAGAATCACCGGATCAGCTGGCAGATGCCAGGGGCGGGGCAGTCGGACGTTTGGAAGACGCCCGACTAATCCTGACGATTTCACGTCAGGAAAAAATAGATGTTCTGACAAAGATCTTAAATCCAGAGCAGGCTTTTTTTAACCGGAATCAGATTGGTTCCCGGAAAACGATAGAAAAGTATGGATACGACCCGTTTCTGATTTCGGCAATCCAGCCAGCAGGCGGGATTCATTTTTATCCGGCTTACGTTCGGACTGGAAGCAGCTTTGGAGCGGTGCTTACAATCTATGATTGGAAAAGTGAACTGGATATGCATTGGCTGTCACCAATCGTCAATCAGGACAATGTAATTGTAGCTGTGGACATGGGAGCAGCGAATGCACGGGAAGTGAAACGAATGATTGACCGTTCATTCACGGAACAGAAAATTCGCTTTCAAACGGAGCATAAAGATGGAGAGCAGATGGATGCTTCCAGACGTTATCAGGAGCTAAAGGAGCTGCGTGATGCAGTGGCAAATCAGGGAGAAACGCTGCGTTATGTAACCATTCGCCTGTATGTTTCTGCAAAACGTCTGGATGATCTGGAAGAACGACTCATTCGGATTCAGGGAGCGGTGGAAACCGCAGAATACCATTGTACGGTGATGCTCCATGAGCAGAAACAGGAATGGCAGTCATTATTGCTTCCATACCGGAAACAACAAAAACTAAATAATGCACGGGATGGACAAATTCTGCCAGGAAGTGTGCTGGGTGATGGAAATCCCTTTAATTTCTCTTATTTGTCCGATCCATATAGCTGCTACATGGGGTCTACGCCAACCATGGGCAGCTTTAATTTTAACATTTTCACGAAAACAAAAAAACGTCTTTCCTACAATGCACTTGTATACGGCATGATGGGAAGTGGAAAATCTACGTTGCTCAAGAAGCTGATAGAAACACAAACCCTGTTCGGTGATTATGTCCGAGTCCTTGATCCGTCCGGGGAATATCGGGGACTGGTGCAGGAGTTAGGCGGCAAATATTTATCTCTGGATGGTGCAGATGGAATTTTAAATGAATTTGAGATTCAGCGTGTAGACGAAAATGAAGGTGTCTGCTGGGTGCAGCACGTATCCAAATTAACGGCGATCTATCGACTTCGGAGGCAGAATCAATGCAACCAAAACGAACTGAATACATACAGCAAGCTGTTACTGGACTTTTATATAGATTTCGGTATTGTGCCAGCGGATGGGAAGATCACCAGTCAGACACCTGTCTGCGGATTACAGCCAGAACAGTATCCAACCATGTCGGACTTTCTGAACTATCTTGACAAGCGGATTCAGGAGTACAAGCCGTCTGAAGATGCCGAGCATGGAGAACTTGGCAAAAAATTTTTGCTTCAGGCAGATGAAATCCGAAGTACATATGAAAATCTGGTGCGAAATTATGGCAATCTGCTGGATGGGCATACCAGTATCCGAAATATCAGCCAGGTGCAGTTGTTATGCTTTAACATTGCGACTGTGTTAAAGCTGGAAGCGGCGATCTGCTCCGGTATCCTGTACAATGCCCTGATGCTGTATTGGGATCACTGTGTCCGCGTTGGCAGCCGAATGAAGGCGCTGCATGAGGCACAGCAGATTTCGGAACGAGATATCATCCACAGCATGGTGGTGGTCGATGAGTCGCATCATATTCTCAATGCACAATACGCGGATTGCGTTCGTCAGCTTACCATTATGGCGCGCGAAATGAGAAAGTATTTTTCAGGAGTTGTATTTGCAACGCAACTCATCACGGACAATTTGAAAGGGAATCAGGCATCTTCAGAAGAAAAGGCAGTGCAAGATCTTTTTGACTTGGCGACATATCGGTTTGTTGGAAAACAGACTGCGACTTGTATTCCAGTTTTGGAAGGTAAGTTTCCTGGCATGTACACAGAAACAGAACTGTATCGGATTCCTTCTCTGGATATGGGTTCGTTTATCGTATCGGCAGGCGACCAAAATTTAGAGGTACGCATTTTCATTACAGAAACCGAAGACCACAGGTTCGCCGGAGGACGGTAAATGAATCATAAAAAAGCGCTAAAAAAAATCCTGAAATGGGCAGGTTCGCTTTTGCTGTCATCGTTGTTTACGGCTCCTGTTATTTTTATTTTAATTATTTGCGGCGTTGTAATCGCACTGTTTGGAAAATCATCCACTTCTTCTGGTGATGTCAGTTTTTCCGAAACGGTTTCTGTTTCAGAAACGGCAGTTGCCGTTTGCGAGTTTTTTTCAAATGCCGGATATACAGATATTCAAATTGCGGCAATTTTGGGAAATCTGGAATGGGAATCACGATTGGATTACAACTCTTTTACCCAGTTAAAAAAAGGCGGAACTGCAATGGGAATCGCGCAATGGACTACTTATAGTGGGACAAATAGTTTGGTTCGGTATGCAGATTCGATGGGCATGGAATGGAATGATCTGGAACTGCAATGCATGGCAATAGATGCCACGCTGCACAACCAAAATCCTTATTCCGGCTGGTATGATACTGGGATGGGAAAGTATTACGGAGTCACAAAGGCGGATTTCTGGGAAGGCGATTTGTATGAGGCAACGATGGCTTTTTTCTGCTGTTTTGAAGATCCGGAAGAATACCCAGATGGCTGTAATAATCATGGATATACATCTGCATCCGGCTGTTTATCGGTGTCGTTTGATTGTGGCAATGGTCACGGCCGCCTGCCGTATGCGCAAATGTATCTTGATAACATGGAAGGCGGTGACATGGGAGGCAATTCCAGTCGTGACGAAGAGGAAAGTGAATCAGAGGAAAATATTATATCAGAGGAACCATCTGGCGGAATGGAAATTCCGTTATATTTGCAGGAAAATTATGCATCAGTCGCATGGGGAGATACGACTTTGGCAAAGTCAGGATGTGGGCCGGCCTGTCTGGCAATGGTAATGTCGTATCTTACGGGTGACACGATAACCCCGCCGGATATGATTGCATGGTGTGGAACTACATACCTTGCACCAACCGGAAGCACATGGGAATTTTTTCCAGCAGCGGCAGCGCATTATGGAGTGGGATACCGGAGTGTCCACGATCAGGCCAGTGTCGTAGAAGCACTGGAAAATGGATATCCCATAATCGCCAGAGAACAGCCGGGAAGCTTTTTTTCGCCAGTGGGACATTTTATTGTTTTGCGCGGCGTAACGGATGATGGACTGTTTTTAGTTAATGATCCGGCCGGGAAATATCCGGTGAATCGGGAATTTACATGGGCGGAAATTGAACGTCCGCAATTTTTATATGATCTTTGGCGAATAAGCCAAAGAAGAAAGGAGCGGTGATGGAGGGAGAGCAAAAACGAGTATTCCTGGTGATTACGCAGGAGGAAATTGATGGAATCCAACCGCCGAAGGGGATATATTTTACGAAGTTTTATCCGCGGCGGAAGAAATCTGGGTATCCGAAAAGCTGATGAAGCAAAAAAATCCATACCAAATGATAGGAAAAAATCTGCATATTCCGGTGTATACCTGCCGGATGGAGGACTGCGTACCAACCATCCGTCCAAAAAAGGAACGGACAAAGGAGAATGCATATGAGTTATAAGGTGGTTCGACTGGCACATGCCGGAAAGCGAAATCGGTATCTGGCAGCAACCGGCATTGCCTTTATCGGTTATGTTTTGTTTCTGTCTTCTGCACTGTGGTTTCCAGGGCAGAAAAAATCCATGGAGTACACCCCACTTGGAATCCAGCAGGAAATTGGGGAAATCACATGTATGGTATCGGTGGTGTACTGGGCATATGCACCGGAGCAGGAAGCAATGTTGGTTGAGCTTGATTTGGATGGTATCCGTTCGGAAGTTACATTTTCCGCGGTGGATAAGGCAAGAGATCCCATACCTGTTGAAGTGAAACTGGCTCAATCGGGAACATATGTGTTGAAGCTTTCTTCCGTGCCAGAGGATTTTCAGGCAATTTCGCTTCGTGTGATGGTGGAGGGGCAGACACGGCGATTATATACCAATATAGATCAGGTTGAGCAGGTGAACCGTCTGCATTTTTATCCAGATCTGACTGGGTATTATCAGGCTAGAATCCAACGGAATATTGAAGTATTGGAACAGGAAATTGCAGCGGAAAAAGCGCAGATTCAAGAGCTGGATGATCAGATCGCAGCGTATCAGGTGCAGATTACGCAGACATCAGAACGTATGCCGTATTTGTCAAGACAGCAGCGCACTGATGCAGAGAACAGTATCGAAACATGGAAAAAAGAGATTGCAGAATGCCAGGAAAAGCAGCAGGCAGCAACTGAACAAATTACCGAGTTGGTTGATGAACAGGAGAAACAAAAGCAACTGCTGGAATCATCGGAGTTGGAGGACTTTGAACGCCAATCAGAACCAGCGTCTGTGTCCGAATCGGACACAAAAGAGCAGGAAAGCGAGGAAACGAAATGAAATGTGTATTTGTCGGAAGCCTGAAGGAAGATTCCGGTTATATTGTTGAGGTGCTTCAGGAAAAAGAATATGAGATAATTCAGGCAGGAGAATATGATCAGATTGAAAAAACGATCAATCCGGTTTTGGAATCTCAGGCAGAGATTGCGGTGTATGATCTGCTGCCATTAAATGATGATCCACTTGAAATTGTAGAGGTGATTGACAGCATCCAGCAGTCAAGAGGTGGGAAAAAGATAATTTTTCTTGCGGCTGGAATGGGCAAAAATACGCCAGTGATTGATGCACTGCGCAAAGCGGGATATGTTAATTTCGTATTGGATTCGACATATGGAGCAAAGAAAGAGAAGTTTGCCCGGTGCCTTACGAACTTTTATGAAAGCAATGCAGATCGTCTGGATCGGGAATTGAGTGATACAGAGTTGCCGCGAGAGCTTCATTTTACGGCATTTGCTGGTGCGCAGACGAGGATTGGAACAACGACACAGGCAATTCAGTATGCAGGATATCTTGCAGATTGTGGGAAACGAGTATGTTACGTGGAAGAAACGGGAGATTTTTTTCCTCAGAAGTTATTTGAAACATATCAGTATGCGGCAGAGAGCGGAGACTGCATTACCTATGCAGGGATTCCGATGTACACCGGGAAAAACGATGCAAGAAATGCTGAAGATGAATTATGAGCATTTTGTATTGGATTTTGGAAGCATTGAACGAGAACAGTTTGCTGCTTCTTTATTTTTCGATGAACGGATGCAGCGTGTGATTGTTGCAGGGACGAAGCCACAGGAGTGGACGCACACAAAGTATGTGCTTGCAAATGCACTGTGTAAAGATGCGGCGTATATTCTTTCGTTTGCTGACATATCCGATGTAGAGGCAGTCAGTGGAGCATTTTTCCAGATGCCATTATTTGCTGGATATATTCCAGATATGTTTGCAAGAGATCAAGAAGATCTTGCGCTTGGGTATCGCCGACTGTTCCCAGAAGAGGAAACCAAACGAAAAAAAGAAAACAGAAAGAAAAAATCAGCACATAAACGGACAAGGAGAGCGCTATGATTACGCAATATTCGAGAGTGCAGCTGACACTTTCGGAAAAAGAAAAGGAATATGCCTGGTTTTCCTATGCAGCGAAGATCATTCGGGCTGGATGCAATGATCAGCAGATGAGTGGTTACACAGTGACAGGAACGGGATTGATGGGCAAGAAATTAAGGCTGAGCTGACAAACGAAGAATTATTTCAGCTTTTTTCGGAGATCACCATGAAGTATGGAAGGAAACTTGTGACTCAGGAAATGGAACAGCATTCGTTGGATCAGGAATCGGATGAATTGCTGAAGCCAGATATTACCGACCGCCCATTGGAGCGCAGAGATTACCAGATTCAGATCACACGTCACGAGTTGAAAACGCGAAAAGCAGATGTAACGATCACGTGGGGAAACAATCTGAAAGTAGAAGGATTATATGTAGCAAGCAGGGTATACGGAGGTGTCCGTTTAAGTGTGCCAGTTTATTTTGTTCCGGGTGGAGGACGAATGGATTTGATTACAGTGGGACAGCAGCTGCAGGCAGCCGTATTGCGAGCCTACCAGCAAATGGAACATGAGGGAAAAGATCAATGCCGGGTTTCCTATCTTGCTGATCGTGCTGCATTTCAAGTACAGACGAAATCAGTAGCAGAAGGAACTGTGATTGGATATGCAGATATGCAGGCAGGGCAGGATTTGAAGGTCCATCAGATACGGATACGCCGTGGCAGTGATGGAAGATTATCCTGTATGTATCCAGCACAGGCAAGCGGAAGTAATGAAAACAAGCAATGGCATAATCTGGCAGCAGAGCTTTCAGACGGTCGGCTGCATGAAGAAATTTTGAAGGTGTTTCGTCAGGAGCATCCGAGGGAGGCTGGTACGCAGTTTTCTTCAGCACAACATCATGTCAAACAGAAACGGGAGGAACCGGAAGAAGAGGAAGACTGGGAGCGATAAGAAACGTGTCCGATTCGGACACAAAAGAAAGGATGAGGTATGGAAGAAGAATCCAGACAAAAAACAGATCGAAAGCGGATGTTGGGTCTGCTGACGGTATCCTGTGCAGCGACATTGTGTTTTGCCGGATTATATGTCCAGGAACTGAAAACAGTAGAAAAACTGGAATCTGCTGGACAGTGGACGGATACTGAGGAACTCAACGCATTGCGGGCAGATTATTCGGCGGCGATATCCAGAGCGGAGTTGGCAGAGCAGGAACAGGAAGAACGTACACAGGTCAATGATCTGATAACAGCATTTCTGAATGCCTATTTTCTTTTGCCGGACAGCCGGGAGGCGCTTTTGTCCGGCTGTGAAGAGTATGTATCGAAAGATGCATGGAGAACGATAGAATTATTGTCGGACAGTCGGGATTATAACGAGGCAGAACGAGAATTATTTTATTACCAGGGCGATTGTACAGAGCTGGAAGATGAGGATAGCCAATACCATGCATTTGCCATTTTTACAATTCGGGAAATCGAAAATGGAGAAGCCAATGATCAGAGCTATATGCTGGCGGCAACCGTGGAAACAGACGGAACTGCTGCCCAGATTACTGATATTGAGACGATGACAGCGATTTATTTCCATGCGGATTAACCGCATGGGATTGAGAACAAAAAAATAACTGTGATTGGGACAAAAATGCAGGAGAAATTCGCCTGCTTTTTTGTCCCAGTGTATGTCCCAAAGCAAGCAGGGAAATAAATTCTTTGGGACAGTTTTCTGCCTGAAATTGGGACAATCGAACCTATCCGAATATCTTGAAATAGAAAGAAAGTTTGTTTCTGTTTGGGACAAAGTTTGAAGAAAGACTGGGACAAAAAATGTAGTATTACAGAGCTTGTTTTTTGTCCCAGTATATGTCCCAAACAATCGCTTTTTCAGGAACAGGATTGGGACAAAAAAATAACTGCCGTTGGGACAAAATCCGCATGTGATTTTGCAGAAAGTATGGGGCAAAATGGCAGGGAAAAGTGAGAGAGAAAGTTGAAAACAATACAGGAAATGGCGACTGAACTGGAGGTTCCATACGCAACATTAAGAAAGCAGCTGCAAAGGGAACCGCTGCGCAGTTGGATAACTCCGTTTCTGACTATGAAAGGAAATACAAAGTATATTACGGAAGAAGGAGAGCGGGTAATCCGCTGGCAGTATCCAGAAAAAGAACCGAAAATAAAGGAACTGGAGGAATTATTGGTGGAAAAAGAAAACCAGGTAACAGACTGGTGGAAATGATTCGCAGAGAATTAGAAGAAAAAAATGCTCGAATCCGCCAGTTGGAAGAGGAATTGGAGGCGGAACACAAAAAGAATGAACTGCTGCGCTCAATTCAGGAGCGTCTACAGAAGATCGAGCAGTCGGTGAATGGAACCCCGTTAAAGAGTCCAGCAACGGAGGAAAAAGAAAGTGGACTGTTTGCTTGGCAAAAGAAGAAATAGACAGGAACTATGCAAAAATGACCGCTTTTTTGCGTTAAACATTTGTAAAACAAAAATTGCGTTTCATAAGAAACATCAAGATTTTGAGCGATTTTATGTTAAACAGGCGTAAAATAACAGGGGCAAAAATGATATCAAGGTTTTGTAGGCTTTGCCTACTATCAGCCGCAGGGTGATATCAAAACCTCTTATGCTCTTTTCATCTTCCACACGGAAATCGGGTGGAAGATGAAAACACGCAGTTTTGACCGCAAAGCGGTAAAAAAGGTTTCGCCTGAATCGTGTCCGATTCGGACACGTGGCGCAAAAAAAGGCAACAAAGAAAGGAAACAAAAGTGGATATCTGTATTCGTGGCATTAACAGCAATGTGGTAAAGGCACTGGAAACCAGTGCAAAAAACATGATCTGAGCAGAGAGGAATATCTGCGTCAATGCTTGGAGCGGATTGCCTATGATGACCGGGCGCTGGGAAGCAAATATGAGCAGCAGCTGCAAAAGCTGTTTCAGTGTCTGGAAGGCCAGCAAAAACAGCTTAGTCTTTTGATTGCGGGAATGGAGCAGGTTGAAGAATCCTGTTGCAGACTGGAAGATGGACTTCTTGAAAAGGAATCCTGGTCAGAGGAATCGGAAGGAGCGATTGTATGAGTGGGGAAAAGACATTTAAAGGCGTTCGGTTGTCGGATGAGGAATTGCTTGTCATTCAGAACATTCAGGAGAAATATGGGTTGTCGAATTTTTCCCAAACGATCAGTTACCTGATTCGGGAATATCCGCATCTACAGGAAGAGAATGAAAAGCTGCGGGAAGAAAATCGAAAGCAAATGACCCGTATTCGATTGGCAAGCAATGGTGCTGATGAGAATGGACAGGTTTTGCTGGAAGTCTTAAATACATTATGTTGGCAGCTTCGGGCTGATGAGTACCGCTCTACGGAACAAATGTTACATCCAACGGTAGAAGAGGCCAAAAAGACCGTCAAAGACCGGATTGCCCGTTTCAAACAGGCAAAAGATTTTAAGCAGAAATAGGATGGAACCTCATGGAAAAGACACCGGGACTGGTAGCAGTCACAAAATTTGTACGTCCGGGATCTGCGGTATATGCTTCTTACATCAATTACATGGATCGGGATGAGGCGGTACATGGCGGCGAAATCCATCCTGATTATAGTGCCTATTCGGAGAACTACATGGGAAACCCGGAGAAAACAACCGGACTTTTCAGCATGGACTATGATCGGTTATCGGAGGACACTGCACAGATCTATAAGCAGCAATTCCGACAGGCACAGGAAAATGGTTCGCTGCTCTGGCAGACCGTTCTCAGCTTTGATAATCAATGGCTGGAAGAACTTGGAATTTATGACCCGACATCGCAGACACTGGATGAGAGCCGTGTACGGGGAATGACGCGGGTATTTATGAAGACGCTGCTGGACAAGGAACAACTGACGCTGGCATCTTGGACGGCAGCGGTACATTATAATACCGATAACATACACGTTCACGTGGCGATTGTAGATCCGGTTGGACAACGAGAACGAGTGCCAGATGGCAAATATGCTGGGGAACCCAAAGGAACATGGGGCATTCGTTCTTTACGCGCTGCAAAATCTGCTGCTGTGAATGAACTGCTGGATCTCGATCAGGTAATGAAACAGCTAAATGAACTAATTCGGCAAAGTATTGTAAAGCCGCTTCGGGAACAGGGTGGGGAAGAAATGGTTCTTCAGGATGATCTGGAGAAGCTGTTTGCGAAGTTGGAGCAGGAAGTGCCTGATTTTCAGAAATGGAAGTATGGATTTCGGATATGGCACCATACCGAAAGGATATTGATGCGATCACGGATCGTTGGCTACAGCAGGTACATCCAGAGGATTGGAGTGCGATTCAGGAAACTTGGGACACACTGGAAAAGCAACAGGAGCGCGCATATGGAAAAAATGCACGAAGGCAAACCTATCGAATGAATCAGGAAAAGGATTTATACAAGCGATGTGGAAATGCTGTGTTGCAAACGCTGCGAAGTGCAGAGCAGGAGAAGAGAAAAGCCAATCGGACGGAACAATCTTTAAAATACCAGAAACGAGGATACCGGATTCCTCATTTTCGTATCCGAAGGTTGGGACGTTATTTTGAGGATAGCTATCGCCACTACAAAAATCTGGCTGCGTATGATCGCGCACAACGTCAGGCACAATGGAATCAGCAACAACAATTACAAGAGGAAGAGGCGCATGTCCATGAAGCATCTGGCTGGAAAATGGGCCGGAATAAAAAAGGAGAAAGAAATGCAGGCATTACAGACATTATCGCAACGGGAATTTGAAATGATGCAATGTTTTTGGGAGGCGGATGAGCCACTGAAAATGAAAGAATTGCAAACCCGGTGGGCGCATGGAGAAACTCCGCAGAGCGATCCACGACACTGATTTATGTAAATCGGTTGGTGGAAATGAAATATTTGTACAAAACGGTGGAGCAGAAGCGACAGGTGCTGTATCATCCGATTGTTACAAAAGAGGATTATTACAAGCATGAATTGCGTGAATTTCAGAAACGCTGGAATTTAAACGGAATTATGCGTGTAATCTAATGGAAAGAAGGGAGCGAAGATGAAACAAATGGAACAGCAGAACGTAAAGTACGATCCGCAAATCCGTAAGCTGCAAAAAGAACGTTATGCAGATCAGGGAAACGATATCGCAGAAGAACAGCTTGAGGAGGAATCTGACCCTGTTACGGAGGATATGTGATGGGAAGTGCGTATAATCGGGTAATAGAAACCAGAAAAGAACTGACAAAACAACTGCTTGCAGAAATGGAACAGGGCGAGCTGCCGTGGATGAAAGGATGGAAAACAACCGGAACCAGACCGTATAATCCAGTGACAAAAGCGGTCTATAAGGGAAATAACCGACTGCGCTTAATGCTTGCATCCCATTTTGGACAGTTTCAGGATAATCGCTGGGTGACATTTAACCAGGCGAAAGACAAGGGATGGAAAATAAAAAGCGGTGAGAAGGGAACATTATGTGAAAAATGGATTTTTGAAGAGAAAAAAGTAATTGAAGATCCCGTTACTGGTGAGAAGGAAACGGTTTATGAGGAATTGGAACATCCGAAAGTAAATTATTTTATTCTGTTCAATGCCGATCAGGTTGACGGAATACCGGAAAAGGAAAAGAAAGAGCCGCTTTCGAGAGATGAACAGTTGGCACTGGCTGATCAGTTTGTGAAGTCTTCGGTGTGTTCGGTAATCGAAGGAGCAAACGAAACGGAAGCATATTATAGTCCTGCGCGGGATGAGATTCATCTTCCTGCACGGGATTATTTTTATTCCGCAGGAGAATTTTTAGGAACCGCAATCCATGAAATGGGACACAGTACGGGGCATCCGTCCCGGCTGGCACGGGATATAAGCGGTGGCTTTGGAAGTACGTCGTATGCGAAAGAGGAACTCGTCGCAGAGCTTTCGGCGGTATTTGTACAGGCTGATTTGGGTGTTCAGATTGGCTCAAAGCAATTTACAAAGCATGCGGCGTATTTGCAGAACTGGATGAGTCTACTGAAGGATAACCCGAATGTGCTGTTTCAGGCGAGTGCAGATGCAGCAAAAGCATCGGATTTTTTAATGGCGCAATACGGAGCATATCTTGAAAATACGAAAAACGTAAAACAGACTGTGGAGCCACTGAAAGCACAAGGGGATTTAACGCCAAAGGAAGAAAAAAGATCACCAGAAGCACAGAAGAAGAGATGTTTTCATAGGAAAAAGGAATTGGAAAACGAACAGCAGGAAGAAATGGAATATTGATTTGTGGCCGAATCGGACACGAAAAATGATTGCTCAATCTGGAAGAAAATGCAAGTAGCCACTTGACAACCTGTATCAGATAATATACAATTAGGCTGCAAGGCAAAGCTTTCAGAAGGAAAGGAGTGCCATGCAAAGGATAGAAGAATATAATCAGCTGTTGGAAGACAGTAAAGAAGTGCTGCGAAAAGATACAACACTGTGGAAAGGATTTTTAAAATTTGCCACACAGTTTACACATTATCAATTCTTTGATCAGATATTGATTTATGTGCAGAATCCAAAAGCAACCGCTTGTGCCACATTCGATCAGTGGAAGAAGATTGGACGATATGTCCGAAAAGGAGAACATAGTATAGTCCTGCTGGATGAAACGGGAAAGCGCGGTAAGCTGCGTCATATTTTTGATGTGACAGCAACTGGGCCAGATCAGGAGTTTGAATATCGTCCAAAACCCATTTTACCAGAGCAAAGAGAGGAACTTGCCCGTAAACTGAATGCGGCATATAGCAGGGAAAATTCGGCATATGCTGCCGATTCTGCCCGTTGATGGTGACCTGGAACATACACTGTCGCAGATTGCGTTGTCGATGACACAGGAATATTATAATCTGTCACCAGATCAGGCAGCGGCACAGTCCGAAAGTACTGAGATACCTGCTTATTATATTGCAACTGCAACGAGTGCAATGTATTTGCTTTTGGAAAAGTATGGATCTCGCAGGAAGCAGAATCGTTGGACTTCTCATGCATGAATCAGCTGGACATGGAGACGTTTAGTGGAGTTGGAAATGCGGCTTCAGCGATTTTGAGTTGGACAGCCCGACTTGTCCGAACGGTTCAGAGAGAACAAGTAAGAGAAAGGGGTAATGAACATGAAAGAAATGACAATGGAAGATATTCGGAAACGGATCACATATCGTCAGGAGGGAGATTCCTGGTTCCGAACATCGGACTCCCGGAGAAAGAAGAGAATCAGCCGGAGTTACGGAAGTACGGGATGATGCGGAAAAATTATCTGAAGGAGAACAACCTTCAGGTATACGAGAGTCTGGTAGCGAATGGAACACTGTTTCAGGAGATGGTGAAGGTGGACGAAGCAGCGGATCGGATCAAGGAACAGGTATTACCGCAACTGCTCAAGGACGCGGGAGTGACCGAGGAACTGAAACAGAAAGATCAGCTCAAATGGGTGGGACTGATGGAATCCTGCCACCATCAGGTGGAGGAAATTATTCTGACGGAACTGGTGTACAGTTAACGCTATCCGATTATTTTGAGATTCGTCCGACTGATCGGGAGAATGTGTCCGATTCGGACACACCAAAAGCAGAACATGAAGAAATACAAATAGAACAGACAGAGCAAGCAGCCGGAGAGACACCGGCTGCTTTTGTTATCCCAGAATCGGAGCTTGTACGGATTCTTCAGCGAGGATCTGGATTTGAGGGTGGAAAAATTCGCATTGCCGCTTTTTATCAAAAAGAATCGGATGCAGCAAAACGAGCTGCGTTTTTGAAAGAGGAATATGGGATTGGAGGCTGGACATTTCAGTTTGAAGAGGGAGTTACTGGCTGGGTGGATTGGAATGCGAGAGGTCTTTCTATTAAGAAATTTCACGATGAGGATAATTCTGTTGTGAAGTTGTCCTGGCTGCAAGTTGAAAAAGAATCGGACAGCTTATCGAGAACGATCAATACTTTTTAGAGTCAGAGAAAGTGGAAGTTGAGCCTGTAGCAGAAGAGACAGCGGATGAGGATGCAGAAATAAATGATGAGATAGAGCTAGATGAAAATCTGGATGAAGAGGAAATGCAGGAATCTCTGATAGAACATCAAAGCGAAAAGGAGCCTGTGTCCGAATCGGACACGAAAACAAAATGGGGCAGTCGAACAGGAACCGATCTTGTCTGGGCAGAACGCCGATGAAAAGCCGATTGCTTTTTCAGAGCCAGAGAAACCGATTCTTGATAGTATCTCGGGAATCAATTTCCGCATCTCTGATGAACATTTAGGCGAGGGCAGTCCGAAGCAGAAATTTCGCGCTAATATGGATGCCATTCATATGTTGAAGAAACTGGAAACAGAAGAACGGAATGCGACTTGGCAGGAACAGGAAATTCTGTCGAAATATGTCGGCTGGGGAGGTATTCCGGAGGCGTTTGATGAGAAACGAGCACAATGGGCAAATGAGTATCAGGAATTAAAAGAAACGCTGACAGAAGAAGAGTACATAGCGGCACGAGCAAGCACACTGAATGCGCACTTTACCAGTCCGGCGATTATCCGGGGAATTTATGCGGCGCTGGAACGGATGGGCTTTCAAGGAGGAAATATTCTGGAACCGGCAATGGGAGTTGGAAACTTTTTTGGAATGCTGCCAACGACTCTGCTGGGTAGCCGTTTGTATGGAATTGAATTGGATTCCATTAGTGGCCGCATTGCACAAAAACTGTATCCAATGGCGAATATTACGGTAGCGGGCTTTGAAACCACGAATCAGCGTGATTTTTACGATGTAGCAGTCGGCAATGTCCCATTTGGAAATTATAAGGTCAATGATCGTGCGTACAATCGGCTGGGATTTTCGATCCATAATTATTTCTTCGCAAAATCACTCGATCAAATACGTCCTGGGGGAATTATTGCATATGTAACCAGCCATTATACAATGGATTCCAAAAATCCATCCGCCAGACGGTATCTGGCACAACGTGCAAAACTTCTGGGGGCGATCCGCTTGCCGGATCATGCTTTTCGGGCCAATGCGGGAGCAGAAGTGGTAGCAGACATTCTTTTCCTTCAGAAGCGGGAACATATTGTGGAGACGGAAGATGATTGGATTTATCTGGGCCAGACTGATAAAGGATATGCGATCAATACTTATTTTCTTGATCATCCGGAAATGATCTTGGTACATTGGAGGAGCAAAGTACCCAATTTGGAAAGGAATATACCGTAAAAGCTGACCAGAATCAAGACTTATCAAAGTTGCTTTTGAGTGCAGTCACGAAGATTCAAGGACATTATGAGCCTTATGAACCAACGGCGCAGCCAGAACCTAGAAGTGTGTCCGTTTCGGACAGGCGACAACAAAATGCAGTTCTTCCCGCAGACCCTTCCGTGCGCAATTTTTCATACACGTTAGTAGATGGTGAAGTATATTATCGGGAAAATTCAACTATGCGAAAAATTGACCGTTCTGATGCAGCAAGAGACCGGACGAAGGGATTGCTGAAAATCAGGGATGCATTAAATCAGGTGATACAGCTTCAGGTTGAGGATGCTACAGATGAGGAAATTCAACGCGCCCAAAGAAAGCTGGGTATTGAATATAATCTGTTTTCAAAAAGATATGGACTGATAAACTCCAGACAAAATGCCTTAATGATGGATGGCGATTCGTCTTATTTCCTACTATGTTCGCTTGAAAATTTGGACAAAGATGGAAACCTGCGATCAAAGGCAGATATCTTTACAAAGAGAACAATCCGCGCACAACAAGAAATAACATCTGTGGAAACACCTGCGGATGCGTTGGCTATCTCGATTGGGGAAAAAGGTCGTGTGGACTTGCCATATATGGCTGGCCTTCTGGAAAAAGCAGGAGAAGAGGAACAAGAACAAATTGCAAGAGAGCTGAGCGGCGTTATTTTCCGTGATCCGCAGGAGAGAGATGAACAGCGGGCATGGAAAACAGCAGATGAGTATTTAAGCGGAAATGTCAGAGATAAGCTTCGGATGGCACAGCTGGCGGCTCAACGTGATGCCGGATATGAAGAAAATGTACGGGCATTACAGGAAGCACAGCCAAAAGATCTGACGGCATCTGAGATTGACGTGCGACTGGGAGCAACCTGGATTGATGCGGAATATATAGAAGCATTTATGTACGAAACATTCCATACACCATACTATCAGCGACAGAGAATTAAACTGGCATTTGTGGCGGTGACAGGTGAGTGGCAGATCAGCGGAAAATCGTTTGCGCTTGAAAATGATGTTAGTGTGTATAATCGCTATGGAACACCACGTATGGGAGCATATGCCATTCTGGAACAAACATTAAATCTGAGAACCGTGACAGTATATGATCGGGTTACGGATGCTGAGGGAACAACCAGAAGTGTTCTGAATGCGAGGGAAACCATGCTGGCACAGCAAAAACAGGCTGCAATCAAAGATGCGTTTGCCGGATGGATTTGGAAAGACCCGCAGAGACGCCAGCATCTGGAACAGGTATACAATGAAAGATTTAATAATTTGCGTCCCGCGGAATTTTCAGGAGAACATATCCGATTTCATGGGATGAATCCTGCAATTCAGCTGCGTACTCATCAGAAGGATGCCATTGCCCATATTTTGTATGGCGGAAATACGCTTTTGGCCCATGAGGTTGGAGCCGGAAAAACGTATACGATGGTTGCAGCTGCAATGGAAAGTAAGCGGTTGGGGTTATGTCAGAAAAGCTTATTTGTCGTTCCCAATCACCTGACTCTCCAATGGGCAAACGATTTCTTAAAATTGTATCCGGCAGCGAATTTGTTAGTGGCCAGCAAAAAAGATTTTGAGACAGCGAATCGAAAAAAATTTTGCGCACGAATTGACAATCTGGTGATTACGATGCGATCATCATTGGACATAGCCAGTTTGAACGAATCCCAGTTTCGATTGAGCGTCAGGAACGGCTGCTGCAAAAACAGTTGGATGAAATTGAAGATGCACTGCGAGAATCTATGAGTGAGCGAGATCAGTTTTTTACGATCAAGCAAATGGAGAAAACAAGAAAATCATTGAAAAGCAGGCTGGAAAATGGTTACAGGCTCAGGAGCGCAAGGATGATGTTGTCACGTTTGAACAGCTTGGCATTGATCGATTGTTTGTTGATGAGGCGCACGCTTACAAGAATCTCTTTTTATATACGAAAAATGCGTAACGTTGCTGGATTATCAGCAAGTGAAGCACAAAAGTCTACTGACATGTATATGAATGTCGATATATGGATGAGTTACTGGTGGAAAAGGAGTTATATTTGCAACCGGAACGCCAATCTCGAATAGCATGACAGAACTATATACGATGATGCGGTATCTTCAGTATTCGGCGCTTCAGGAACGTGGATTGACTCAGTTTGACGCATGGGCATCCACGTTTGGCGAAACAGTGACAGCAAGCGAGTTGGCTCCGGAGGGCTATACTTTTATAGGACGATGAATTTAACTGTCCTAAATTGAAAAAATACATAAGGAAGGAGGTAAAAAGAATGTCAAGGACTTCAAGAATTACGGCACTTTACGAGCGTTTGTCGAGAGATGATGACCTTACAGGCGAGTCAAATTCGATAACCAACCAAAAGAAATACTTGGAAGATTACGCCCGTAGGAATGGTTTTGAAAACATTCGTCATTTTACCGATGACGGATTTTCGGGTGTAAATTTCAATCGCCCCGGCTTTCAATCTCTGATAAAAGAAGTTGAAGCAGGAAATGTAGAAACCTTGATTGTAAAGGATATGAGCCGATTAGGGCGAAATTATCTGCAAGTAGGGTTTTATACGGAAGTTCTGTTTCCACAGAAAAATGTCCGTTTTCTTGCAATCAACAACAGTATTGACAGTAACAACGCTTCGGATAATGATTTTGCTCCGTTTTTGAATATTATGAATGAATGGTATGCCAAAGACACAAGCAATAAAATCAAGCTATATTCGATGCCCGTATGAAAGACGGAAAGCGTTGTAGCGGTTCTATCCCTTATGGGTATAACCGACTGCCGAACGATAAACAAACGCTTGTTGTTGACCCTGTGGCTTCGGAAGTGGTAAAGCGTATCTTTCTTCTTGCCAATGATGGCAAAAGTACAAGGGCAATCGCAGAAATACTGACCGAAGAAAAAGCTTTAACCCCTGCGGCATACGCAAAGGAATACCACCCCGAACAGTACAACGGCAACAAGTTCACAAACCCTTATCTTTGGGCAATGTCAACGATAAGAAATATTTTAGACAGGCAGGAATATCTCGGACACACCGTTTTGCGTAAGTCTGTAAGCACAAATTTCAAACTTCACAAGAGAAAAAGCACAGACGAAGAAGAACAGTATGTATTTCCGAATACACACGAACCTATCATATCGCAGGAACTTTGGGACAGCGTTCAGAAACGCAGAAGCAGAGTAAATCGTGCTTCGGCTTGGGGAACGCACAGCAACCGTTTGAGCGGATATTTGTACTGTGCCGATTGCGGAAGAAGAATGACTTTGCAGACACATTACAGTAAAAAAGACGGTTCTGTGCAGTATTCTTACCGTTGCGGTGGGTATGCAAGCAGAGTGAACGGTTGTACTGCTCATTCGATTAGTGCTGACAATGTTGAAGCCTTGATATTATCATCTGTCAAACGCTTTTCAAGGTTTGTTCTTAATGATGAACAAGCCTTTGCTTTGGAACTGCAATCCCTTTGGAAAGACAAGCAAGAGGAAAAGCCGAAACACAATCAATCGGAACTGCAACGCTGTCAGAAACGCTATGACGAACTTTCCGCACTTGTTCGTGGCTTGTATGAAAATCTCATATCGGGTTTACTTCCCGAAAGACAGTATAAGCAACTTATGAAACAATATGATGACGAGCAGGCAGAGCTGGAAACGAAAATGGAAACGATGAAAACAGAACTTGCCGAAGAAAAAGTAAATTCCGTTGATATTAAGCATTTCATTTCGCTGATACGCAAGTGTAAAAATCCTACGGAAATCTCCGATACAATGTTTAATGAACTTGTTGATAAGATAGTGGTTTATGAAGCAGAGGGTGTGGGAAAAGCACGAACACAAAAGGTCGATATTTATTTTAACTATGTCGGTCAAGTGGATATTGCCTACACCGAAGAAGAACTTGCCGAGATAAAAGAGCAGGAAGAACAAGAGGAAAAGAAACGATTGGAAAAACAGCGTCATCGTGAAAAAGCCTACCGAGAGAAACGAAAAGCGAAGAAAATCGCTGAAAACGGTGGCGAGGTCGTCAAGACAAAGGTTTGTCCTCATTGTAATAAAGAGTTTATCCCAACAAGCAATCGACAGGTGTTCTGTTCAAAAGAGTGTTGCTATCAAGCAAGGCAAGACAAAAAGAAAGCCGACCGAGAAGCAGAACGGGGAAATCACTATTACCGACAGCGTGAATGTGCTGTGTGTGGAAATTCCTATTGGCCTACACACAGCCAACAGAAATTCTGCTCCGAAGAATGTCAAAGGGTAAATCACAATAAGAAGACCTTGGAGTTTTACCACCATAAAAGAGAAAAGGAGAAGTCGCAATGCAAAGATTTATCACAGACGAAAGAACGGGTATCCGATATGAGCTTATCGGGGACTATTACTACCCCTGCTTAACCGCAGAAGAAAAGCCTTTGCTTTCAAAGTACGGAAGAATGCGAGAGCGATATTTGAAAGAACACAAGCGAGTTTTATATTACACTCTGCTGACAAGTGGAAAGTTATATGAACACCTTGCCGAGATTGACACTTCGGCTTGTGATATGGCTGAATATCTTATAAAGGAAATGGCAAGAAAGCAAGGAGTTACCGAGCAATTAAAGGCTGTGGATATGATGAGATGGGTCGGACTTATGAATAATATTCGAGCTTGTGCAGATGAGATTGTACTGAATGATATTGTGTATTCCTGATGGAGTACCAACCGAAGAAGAACTGCTGTCGAGTGATGGCAGTTTTTCTTTTTCGGCAAGTGATCAAGAAGTTATTAAGTCGAGAGTGTAGTCGAAGTGGGCAAGTTGAAAAAATCACAAAAATATGGTATAATGCATTTTAATTAAGACAGCAAATCGGTATTTATAAAGGAGAATATTGATGAAACTATTTTTATGTTCGCACTTTTCAAGTGTAGGAAGTCTGATAAAAGAAGAAATTGAAAATAAGAAAGTCGCATTTATTCCAACAGCTTCGTTGCGTGAAGGCTACACCGGTTATGTCGGCTCGGCTCGAAAATTATTCAAAAAGTTGGGAGCAATCGTAACTGAAATTGATATTTCAACGGAGGCTTATTCAACGATACAGTCTGTTTTTGAAGATGCGGATGTGATATATTTTACCGGCGGAAATTCTTTTTTCCTTATAGACCAGCTCCGTAAAACGGGAACGGATGAGCTGTTGAAGAAAGAATTGGCAAAGGGAAAACTGATGATTGGTGAATCGGCAGGTGCGATTATATGCGCTCCAAGCATCCAATATATCGAGCAAATGGATGAAAAGCCGGAGGACTACTCACAAGAAGATGATGCAGGGCTTGATTTGATTGATTTCTATGTTCTTCCGCATTATCTTACAGCAC
>ENA-OQCN01000518-OQCN01000518.1-human-gut-metagenome-genome-assembly--contig:-NODE-518-length-20661-cov-2.015194_pt1 | contig 20661 bp, 21 predicted proteins | sample MGYA00242497_ERZ504576 | MGnify/ENA primary metagenome ERZ504576 (study PRJEB26092, sample SAMD00036296) | human gut metagenome | host: Homo sapiens | study: EMG produced TPA metagenomics assembly of... | reverse complement strand
GAAAGAGGTAGGATTTCATAAATTCCAATTCTTCGCTTAAAGGTACCAAGACTTTATCTTGACTTTGAAGGACATAGCGGTAAACGCTGGACAGATGCTTAGTGAAGTGGACTGCATTGGCGGGATTGTATTCTATTTCTGCAATCAGTGTGTTGAGACTGTTGAACAGAAAGTGTGGATTGAGTTGGTTTTGCAGGGCGGTGTAACGGGCTGTGTTATTTTCTTTTTGAAGTTCGGCAGCTTCTTGTTGCAGTTTTAATGTGTTCTGAATAGAACGGTTAGATAAAAGTAGTCCTACAATAACTAACTCCACCAACCATACCAGAAAGAGGATGCGCCAGCCGCCATTGGGGAAAATAAATATGTTGTAGGAACCTACCAGAAGTTTTCCGACAATCAATAAACTATAATTCAAAAGAAAGAACAGGAGAGTTACGGCTATATAAATGGTAATAATTTTCCAACGTTTGCGGATATTCAATGCATATTGACTGTTTAGCCAGGAACTGAGCCGCAACGTTGAGCAGCCAAGAATATTGAAGGCTGTGATGAAGAAGATAAAAGCACCTTTGGAAAATAGCATATCTGCCACATGGGGTGACAAATCGGAATAATTGGCTAGAAGAAGATAGGAAAATGCTCCTAGTCCGGAGAATAAAAGACCATATAATGTAACATTCCATTTCATGTGAACAAAGCTACAATATTTTACAGAATAATCATAGACTGGAGAGGTGTTAAATTAATATTTTCCATTCACTATAGGTACGGATAAATTCCGTTCCTTGGTGAATGGAAGAATATGCTTTTCATGATGGTTGGTTTTATCTAATATTTGTTTAAAGCTTTCAGCAATGCGGAATAGTGTCCTTGTGCAGAAACTTTGGCTTGTACATAGTTGGTTTGTGAATCTGCCGATAGTTTTGTGCCTCTATCATTTCCACTATTGATACTTTCCCCTCTGTATATCTTTCCAATGCCATTTGTTCGTTTTTGCGGGCTTTTTCCAATGAGTTTCTAGTTAATTGTACTTGTTCCATTGCTTGAGACAAGGATACACGGGCTGTCTGCACTTCCAGATTTACATGGTCACTTACTTGGTGCAGATTATCAGTCGCGGCACCGATCTGGAAAGAGGCTGCCCGTTTTTCGTTGCGTCGTTTCCCCCATTCAAAAATAGGTACAGATAACTTAGCATAAACGGCATAGTTGGGATCAAGGTCGGATTTAAAGTTATATCCTGGTGAAGAGTAACTTCCTTCTATGCCGACATACAGTTGCGGTTTATATTTTGAGTCAGTCAGTTTCTTTGAGCTTTCGGCTATGCCTATTTGGTCGTATGCTATTTTTAGTTCCGGTCGGTTAGAACCGTCTTGCTTCCATAACTGCTCATTCATTACGATGGAAGGAATGGTATCTTCCACTTCCGTTATTTCATGAAGTGCCGTGCCAATCAGTGAATTAAGTGCCATTCTTCCTGTTTCCAAACTGCTTTTTGCTTGGAGCAATTGGTATTCGGCTTCATTTAGTTTTACTTCTGCCATAAGCAAGTCTTGCGGGTCAACTAGTCCTGCTTCGACTCGCTCACGGATAGTTTTGGTGAGTGAGGCGATAGAGTTTCGATAGTCGGTAGCAACTTGCAGAAGTTCGGCACGGGCTACGGTATTCCAGTATTGCATATCGGTTTGGTAGCACAGGGCGGAACGAAAGTATTCCGCCTGATGTGCTGCCAGACTATGTTGATGTTTTGCCATCCGGATGTTTCCAGCAGACGCCCGCCTGTATAGACCGGCTGTAATAGGGTAAGTGAGGCACCATATTTCATGTCCTTGCCTTCGAACGTCAGTGGGTTTTGCATACTGGGCAAGTCCAGAGTGAGCTGGATGGGGTTGCCGGTATATTGAAAGTTGGCGTCACCCGAAAGTTTGGGACGCAAATCTTTTCGGGCGGCTTTTTCCAGTTCGATACTTGCAGAGATGTGTTTATCCGCCGCCTTCAGGTCGTGGTTGTATTCCACAGCCATCGACCTGTACTTTCCAATAAATCACTTTGTTGGGAGAAGTAGCGGACGGAACACTAAAAATAAAGATAAACAGTATATTAATTCTTTTCATAGGATGCATATTTAGAATTACTCTTAATTTTATAAAACATGGCATATAATGCCGGGGTTACGAATAACGTTAGCAATGTGGCAAACGTCAGTCCGAAAATAATAGTGGCTGCCATACCGCCGAATGCTATATCGAACAATAACGGAACCATTCCTAAAATAGTAGTGGTCGCTGCCATAAGTACAGGTCTTGTTCTTGACACTGTAGCTTCTATGATGGCGGTATAAGGTGCGATTCCATTTCGGCGCTGTATATTTATTTCATCCAGTAACACAATCACATTTTTAATAATCATACCTAATAATCCCAGCCATCCGGCGATGGGGAAGAAGCCGAAATCGAATCCGGTGAGCAGCATACCTATGGCAACCCCGATAAGGAAAGGGGAAGGATACACAGGATAATGACCGGTTGTCTGAAGTTACTGAATAATGCTACAAGAATTACAATGAGCATCAGAAAAGCCAAAAGGAAAGAACTTGGCAATGGCCTGCATCGCTTCGCCTTGGTCTTTGTATTGGGCATCCCAGAAGAAGGTATATCCTTCGGGCAATTCTATTTCTTCTATCTCTTTTCGTATTTCTCCGTGTACTTCCGCCATGGTGTGTCCCGGTTTTACTCCACACATGGCTGCCATGGATAACTGACGGTTATAAGTACGTATTTGCGGAAATTCCCAAGTGGTTTCAATTTTTTCCGTTACTTGTGACAGAGGTGCCGAATGCTCCCCGTTCCAAACAGAGAAATCCCCTAAAGATCGCTCGTCTGTAATATGAACCCCTTCCGATTTTAGTAATACAGGTACTTTCTTTTCATTATCCCGATAAATTCCTACAGGAGTTCCATCACTGATAGACTTGACGGATTGCATCATTTGTGCTTTGGTGATACCCAGTGCTCCGGTCTTTACCGGATCGTAAACAGCGGATCATTAAACTCATGTTGCCCCATTCGTTGCGGGCGTCCGCTACTTTGGGATTGCGGCGCATGATTTCTATTGCTTTCCCTGCCAGTGAATCTAGTACAGCAGGATCCGGTCCTAGAAAACGGGCTTCGATGACGGCTTCTGTCAAAGGGCTAAGCTCGAATTTGTTCACTTTTATCAGGGTTCGGGATATTTCTGGCGAATGGAGTCTTGCAGTAGCGCATGTAATTCCTTTGAATCTTTGGAGGTCTTGCATTTTACCAGTATTTGTGCATAATTGGATTGAGGACCGAAAGATACATTGGATAAATAATAGCGGGGTGGCGTGCGACCTATGTAGGTAGAAACCATTTCTGTTTCTTCGTGTCCGCGTATATAGTCTGCCAGACTGCTTGCCATGCGGTCTGTTTCGTTAATGTTTGTTCCTTCGGGCAGCCACATATCTACGGTAAAGTATTGTTTTTCCAGTGCGGGTACGAATACTTTAGGAATAAATTTGAAACTCTAGGCAGAGAGTATCAGCATAATGGCCAGTGAGCCGATGGTGACCGACCGGTGGCGGAGCACCCAATGTAAAGCATTGCGGAAACGGTTGTAATATTTTCCGTCGAACAGTGCCGCTTTCAGTTCCTCGGGACGTGGGCGGCGGACAAATTCCTGTATAAAGAAAGGTGTCTGTGTCAGTGCGAACACCCAGCTGAACATCAGGGATACTCCGATAACCACGACTAATGAGGATAACAGTTCACCTGTGATATGTGGTGAATAATAGATAGGAAGGAAAGTAAGAATAGCGATTACGGTTGCTGCCAACAAGGGCAGGGCGGTAGTCGAGCAAGCCTGCATGATGGCTACACGTTTCCGCATTCCACGCTCCATATTGATTAAAGCGGAGTCTGACACAACAATGGCATTGTCTACCAACATCCCCATGGCGATAATGATGGCGACCAGTGACATTCGCTGGAGTGCGATGCCGCAAGCATCATGACAATGAGAGTGGCGAAGATGGAAAAAATCAGTCCGCTACCTATCAGCGTGCCATTCTTGAACCCGATGAAAAATAATAGAATGGTATAACAGTTAAAACGGAAATGATGAGATTCAAGACAAAGCTTGATTGGCAACGGCTGATTCATATCCTTGATCGTAGATAGAGGTCAGTTCATATCCTTCAGGCATGGATTGGGATAATTCGTCAATGCGTTTTTTCACAGCTTCTGCCATATCCACTACATTTCCGGTGGGGACGGTGGAGATGGCAATACCTATGGCCGGATTACCGTCAATGCGCATCAGATTGCTGGCAGGTGTCTGATAACTTTCTTCTATTTGTGCAATGTCGGCAAGGCGGAAATGTTCACCGGAGCGTGATACGATAGTCAGGTTTCTTATATCATCTAATGAATAAAAATTTCCAGTGGATTCAATGCGCAGCCGATTTTGTCCGGCATCAATACCTCCGGCATCCACCACTTTGTTTTGTGCTTCGAAAGCGCGGGCTATATCCGAGGTCGTAATTCCGCTTTGTGCCATGACGGATGGGCTGACAGATACGTCAATGGTAGGTGTCTGTATTCCGTAGATTTCTATTTTAGCAACATCTTTTATTTTCAATAGTTTCGTTTTTGATAATCTTGGCTTCGTCTTCCAGTTCCCGATAGGTATGGCTCTTTCCAGTCAGTCCATAGAAAACTCCCAATACATCTCCAAAATCATCGTTAACAACAGATGGACCTGCTCCGGCGGGAAGTTTGCTTTGTACATCATTTACTTTACGGCGTAATTTGTCCCAAAGTTGTTGCATTTCGTCTGCCCGGATTTCCTTTTTTACATAAACGGTTATTTTTGAAAGTCCTGTTCGGTTTTCTGTTTTCAGATAATAAAGTTCACCAAGAGATTGGATGGATTCTTCCAGAACATCTGTTACTTGAGATTGTACCTCGGAGGGGGATGCTCCGGGATACGGAGTCAGTACGAGTGCTTGTTTGATGGTAAAGGGGGCGTCTTCCAGTTTTCCCATTTTGATATAGGAGAACAGCCCACCGGCCAATATCAATACCAACAGCAAGATAGTGACTGCTTTCTTCTGTAGAAAATATTTTACAAGTTTCATGATTGTTTATTTCTGTGATATTATTCGTTTTCTACACTTATTTTCATTCCATCCGATAGGAAGCGGAGCCCACTGTTTGCTACAGTTTCATCAGGATACAAGCCTTCGGTGATAGATACATAACCGTTTGGCAATAGATCCCCTTTCTTTACTTTTCTCTTAGTTACTTGTTGGGTTTTGGAATTTACTACCCATAAATAATCTCCTTCTGTAGGGCGATGGCAAAGGGCTGTTTGAGGGATGGCTGCTCCTTGGGAAAGAGTTGAAACGGAAGGGGCATTTAGGCTTGCTTTACCAGACATACCTGCCAGTAATTTCCCTTCTTTATTGGGAAGTAGAGCGGTCAGCAGATAAGAGAGGTTATTGCGGGTAGTCCCTTTGGAAATTTCCATTATCTTAGCATTATATACTTTATCGGGTTGGGCGTCAAATCGTACTTGTATTGTATCTAGTGCTTGCGCTGCACGGGCAATGTCTTGAGTGACATAAATCTCCAGTTTAAGTTGGTCTATATCAATAAAGAAGATGGCTGGTTGCTTTCACATCTTGAAATTTCTCTATATATACTTCACCCACATAACCATTGAATGGAGCGATAAGGCGTGTGTCTTCCAGTTCATAGGAAGCTGTATTGAAAGTTGTTTTTGCAGTGATATAGTCTGCTTTTGCTTTTTCATAAGTACTTGCAGAAACATTTCCTTTGCCGTATAACTTTTGTATACGTTCGAATTCCGCTTTTGCCTGATGGTAGATTGCTTCGGCACGTTCTTTACGGATGCGGAAATCGCGCGGATCTATTTCGGCTATGATGCTGCCTTGTTGGTATCGGTTACCTGCGTATACATCGAAACGGTCGATGGGACCGCCTACTCGGAAAGATAACTCGGAAGTGCGAAAAGGTCGGGCAATAAAAGAGAATTCTTTGTCACCCTGATGTGAAACTGGAACAGCTTGTGTTGTTTTTACAATAAGGTCTTGTTTTTATCATTGCCTTCGGCAGCACAGGAAGAAAGTAGTGCGGCAAGGCTTAATAATAGCATGGAATGTACGTTTATCTTCATATTTTGTCTTTTAAGTTTGAAACAAAAATAAAGATTGAAGGGAGAACAGATGGGGAAGAAAATGCTGAAACCGGAAAAGAAGACCGGAAAAAGGGAAAATGCATCCTGAATAATTTTATCAATGAAGTAAAAAAAGATTTATTCAGGCAACTTTTTATACAGAATAGCTGTTTTTATCAGTAAGATGATTAACTATAAACTCTAAAGAATAAAGCGTATGTATTTTATTTGGTACATTATTATCGGAATTATTGCTGGTTTTGTTGCCGGTAAGTTGATGAGAGGGGGAGGTTTCGGACTCTTTATTAATTTATTGGTTGGTATTGTTGGTGGTGTCCTGGGCGGCTGGGTATTCAGTTTGTTTGGTATTGCAGCAACTGGTATTATTGGCAGTCTTGTTACCTCTATTGTGGGAGCTATATTATTGTTGTGGATTGTTTCTTTGCTCAAGAGGTCTGATATTTCTTGAATTATAAGAGTAAAAAAGAACCGTCCTGACGACACGCTTGCCGGGGGCGGTTCCTAACCAAACAAATCAAAAAATATAAGTATATTAACTAATTGCTTCCACCTCCTAAGGCACGGTAAAGCATGATATGCAGTTTACAAGATTCCACATTCAGAGCGATACGTTCCAATTCACAATCCAGGAAACGTTCATCGGCCGACAGTACATCCAGATAGCCTGCGAATCCTACTTTAAACATTTCATTTGCATTATAAATAGATCGATGATGGATACGGCTTTCTTCTTCTTTCAACTTTTTGCGCTGGTGCATTTGCGATGATGCAGTAATGAGGTTTAATACTTCTTCATAGGCTTTTAATACCGTATCGTGATATCCTAACAAAGCGATGCGTTGCTGGCTTTTCGCATCATTCCATAATGCACGTATAGTATTTTGTTTGAATATAGGTGCTGTTATACCTGCACCGAGATTGTAAACCAGGGATGCAGGAGCAGTAAACCATTTATCCAGATCAAATGCGTTAAAACCTCCGTTTCCTCCAATCACGATGGATGGGAAGAAAGCTTTTCGCGCTGCAGATACGTCGGATTTACTAGCTAATAACTCCAGTTCGGCAGCCTTTATATCCGGGCGATATTGCAAAAGTTGTGACGGGATTCCTGCATCTGTGGGAAACTCATAACTACATGCAGTTTCAAATGACACTCGTTTCACCTTGAAAGGCAGTCGTCCTAATAAGGTGGCGATGGCACGTTCCTTTTCACTTATTTGCTGTTCGTTTGCAAGCAGCATTTCTTCCAATTTAAGCGTCGTGACCGGAATTGGTCTACAGAAAGTCGGGTTACTTCACCTTCTTTCATCAGTTCATCGGTTAAATTATAAGCATCTCTGGCTGTTAGGATGGCTTCGCGTAGCACATATCGCTGTTTATCCAGTCCTATTAATTCAAAATAGTGTGTACCTACTTCTGATATCAATAAGGTGCGTGCCAGACGCATAGCTTCTACAGACTGCATCCAGCGGGATACGTCGATCGTTTTTTATCGGTTAGCTTACCCCATATGTCAGCTTCCCATTGAAAATTGAGTCCTAGGTTGAAATTCCGGTAGGGATCTGGAATATGTTTGTCTTTTTCTAAATCGGGAGTGTTGGTGGTGCTGTTACCAACTCCGTCCATAGTGTACTCGCCAAAACGTTGTACTCCACCATCAATGCCTAATGAAAGATCGGGCAGCAGCGCTCCTTTTCCTACTCGAACTTGTGAACGGGCAATGGATATCCGTTCTATAGTTTGAAGGAATGAATGATTGTTATTTAACGCTTCGGCTATATAACTTTGCAATAACGTATCTGGAAAAAATGTTTTCCATGACATGGAAGAGATAGTAGTGCTGTCCGTTTCCCTATCCATATAGAACTTGGGTAACTCTATCTTTTCTGTCGGAGTAAGGGAAGGGGCTTTGCAACTTACCATAATCAGACAGAAAGCTCCTATTATTAAACCTGTTTTGTTTATATTGTTATTTTTCATCTTCTTCATCATAGCTGACTTTATTACGGTTAAGATGTGCAGACCAACTCTCGAAAATAAGGTAAAGTCCAGGTACAAGGAAGATTCCTACGAATGTACCGATAAACATACCTCCGGCGGCAGCTGTTCCGATGGAACGGTTGCCCAAGCACCGGCTCCGCTTGCCATTACCAACGGGATTAGTCCGCATATAAATGCAAAGGATGTCATCAGGATGGGGCGCAGACGGCTTACGGAACCTCTAACGGCAGCATCAAAGATGCTCATTCCCTGTTTGCGGTACTGGTTGGCCATTTCCACAATAAGAATGGCATTTTTGCCTAGCAGACCAATCAACATTACCAAGGCTACCTGGGCATAAATATTATTTTCCAAGCCTGCCAGTTGCAGGAAAAAATAAGAACCGAAGATACCTGCCGGCAATGAAAGTATGACGGGAAAAGGCAGTAACAGACTCTCGTATTGTGCTGCCAGCAACAAATAAACAAACAGCAGGCAGATACCGAAAATGAGAACGGTTTGTCCACCCGAATCTTTCTCTTCACGAGTAACTCCTGACCATTCTATATCATAACCGCGAGGTAATGTCTCTTTGGCAATTTGTTCCACTGCTTCGATAACCTCTCCTGAACTGACTCCTTCGGCAGGTTCACCTGTAATCAAGGCCGAGGTGAACATATTGTAGCGTGTAATCTGGTTAGGACCGAATATACGGTCCATCGTCATAAAGTTAGAGTAGGGTACCATATTTCCGTCCTTGTTCTTGGCATAGAACTTATACAGATCTTCAGGATTCATACGATACTCTGGAGAAGCCTGTAACATCACCTTATACATTTGTCCGAAACGAATAAAGTTGGATGAGTAGAAACTGCCGATATAGGATTGGAGTGTTTCCATGGATTCATTTAGATTTACTCCTAATTTAGCTGCTTTAGCAATATCCACTTTCAGCAGATATTGTGGAAAATTAGGATTGAATCCTGAGGTTGCTCCCACAATGCGCGGATCTTCATTCAGTTTTTCTACTAATGTATTGGCAACATCGGCAAATTCTGCAAAGCTGCCTGCTGTTTTATCTTGTAAACGAAGTTCGAAGCCGCTGGCATTACCGAATCCCGGAACTGTAGGAGGCAGGAAGAACTGAATATCCGCATCTTTGATATGCGAGGTGCGGTCTTTGTATATCTCTATAAGTTCGGCTGCTGTTTGATCGCGTTCACTCCACGGGGTGAGATTAATCATACCCATACCGAAATTGGCACCTTCCGTTTCAGTCATCAAACTATAACCTGCTAATGTGGAGATGCTTTCAATTTCTTTGAAAGGAAGCAATGCAGCTTGTACAGCGTTCAAGGCTTTTTCGCTGCGTTCCAATGTTGCTCCCGGAGGCGCATCTACATTGACATAAATCATACCTTGGTCTTCATTGGGAATAAAGCCTGAAGGAAGTACCTGGCTCATGCCGAAAGTGGCAAGGAAGAAAATAATCAGTGTGGCATAAGTGATTATTTTCCGGCTCAAATACTTGTGTAATCCGATATTGTATTTCTTTTCAAAGCGGTCGTACCGGCGGTTGAAAAAAATAAAGAAACGACGTAGCCATCCTGCTTTTTTCTCTTTTTCCTATCAGCGGGTTTCAGTAACAAAGCACATAGGGCAGGCGAGAGGGTCAATGCGTTTATTCCTGAGATAACAATGCTACCGCCAGTGTCAATGAGAATTGCCGATAGAAAATACCTACAGTTCCCTGCATGAAGCCCACCGGAACAAAGACTGCCGACATGACTAGCGTGATGGCAATAATGGCTCCACCGATTTCATTAATAGCTGCTACAGATGCTTTATAAGGAGAGAGTTTCTCATGATGCATCTTTACATGGACAGCCTCTACGACGACTATTGCGTTGTCTACTACAATACCTATTGCGAGCACAAGGGCGAATAAGGTCAACATATTTATGGAGAAGCCAGCATTTCCATAAAAAAGAATGTACCGACCAATGAAACTGGTACGGCGATAGCCGGAATTAAGGTGGAACGGAAATCTTGTAAAAATATATACACCACAATAAATACCAGTATGAATGCTTCGAGCAGTGTCTTCAGCACTGACTGTATGGAGCGTCAAGAAAGCGTGATACGTCATAGGAGATATTGTAATCCATGCCAGGCGCAAAACTGCTTTCTTTGATTTCTGCCATTTTGGTTTTAATATTTTGGATGACTTCCCTTGCATTGGAGCCGGGGCGTTGTTTGATCATAATAGATGCCGATGGTCTTCCGTCGGTCATAGAAGTCATGTTATAATCTTCAGAATCGAATTCGATAGTGGCAACGTCTTTCAGACGTAGCAGTGAACCATCGGGAAGAGCTTTCAATACGATCTCTCCATATTCTTCTGCTGTGCTGAACTTTCCGGTATATTGTAATACATATTGCAGTTGTTGGGGTAATTTGTCTGAACTGATACCTGTCTTGCCGGGTGCTGCTTCTATATTTTGATTACGGATGGCTTCAGTTACATCTTGAGGTACCATGTTGTAGGCGGCCAGCCGATTAGGATTCAGCCATACACGCATGGCATAATCACGGCTACCCATGATTTCTACCAAGCCTACACCGTCAATACGTTTTAATTCGCGCAAAATATTGATATCGGCAAAGTTATAAACAAACTTTTCGGTATGTGCACTGTCCGTACTCATGATGTTCAAGTACATCAACATACTGTTTACTTCTTTTTCTGTAATAACTCCGGCACGGATTACTTCTTCAGGCAATTCGTCTAGTACGGTAGTCACACGGTTCTGTACATTTACGGCAGCTACGTCCGGATCGGTTCCCACTTTAAAATAAATAGTAGTAAGGGACATACCGTCGTTGGTACAAACAGTGGTCATGTAGGTCATGCCGGGTACTCCGTTGATGGCACGCTCTAACGGGGTGGCGACTGTTTTAGACATCACATCGGCACTAGCCCCGGTGTATCGGGCGGTTACCGTTACAGATGGGGGTACGATATCGGGAAACTGAGTGATGGGCAGTGTCAAAATAGACAGTACGCCCAAGCAGACGATAATGACGGAGATTACTCCTGAAAGTATCGGTCTTTTTATAAATAGCTTAAACATAAACTGTCCGTTTTATTTTACGATAGGTTGTTTTAATTCAACTTCTTTTCTGATTGCTTCCATATCAATGGTATCAGTCTTGATGGTAATGCCATCCTTCATCATTTGCACTCCCTCGTATACGATGGCAGTGTTAGGAGAGAAGTCTTGTGTCACATAGTAATTATTATAGCGTTCCAGCGGTTGGAAGCTGCGTACTTTTACTACACTGGCACTATCAACGGTATATACATAGGTGAAATCTTGAATTTCGAATGTTGATTTCTGGGGAACTAGGCAGATGTTGTCCATTTGGGTCATCATACGTACTTTTCCAGTCACTCCATGTTTCAGCAGTCCGTCCGGGTTCGGAAAACGGACACGGAAGGCAATGGAGCCGGTTCCTCGTTCAAAGTCACCTTCTACTGTTTCTAATGTGCCTTTGTGGGAGTAGATGGAACCGTCTGACAAAATCAGTTCCACATTATTTTCTTCGTGCTGTTTTTGTCCGCTAAGTTGTTGGCGCTTGTATTCCAGATACTCGCTTTCGTTCACTTTATAGTAAGCAAAGATCTCGGAAATATCACTTACGGTAGTCAGTAAGCTTTGCGGATTTACCAGACTTCCCGTCTTATAAGGAATACGGTCTATGTAGCCGTCAAAAGGGGCAGTGATAGTAGTGTAAGAATAATCCATCTGTGAACGTTGCATTTGTGCTTTTGCCTGTTCCACTTTCATTTGGGCTACTTCTTTTTCTTTATTGGCTTGGTCGAGTCGGATTTTTGATAAGATTTGTTTGTCAACCAGCCGGCCTATTCTTTCGGCTTCATAATTTGCCATTTCATATTGTGCCTGTGCTTGTTTGTAATTGGCTTGCGCCTCTTTTACCGTTTCGCTATATTGGTCGGAACTGAGTTGGAATAGGGGCTGTCCTTTTTTGACTTTCTGTCCTTCGTCTACATATATTTGTTGAACAAATCCTTCCACTTTGGGCTTAATTTCTACAAACTGTATAGCTTGCACATCAGCTACATACGAGCGTGGAAACTCAATGGTTGTGGGGTGAAGAATGGTGATGGGAATGAATTCTTTGTGATGTTCCTGCTTGTTGTCCGATTGACCACAAGAGCATAGCAATCCTGTACATGTACACAGGACCGCAATTTTCTGAAAATTACTCTTCATGAAATTACGAATACAATTTAAAAAGATTAATAATTGAGTTTGAGTAAATAAAAGATCCGGCTTGCATTCAAATCTTTCAGAATACAAGGCCAATATGTATGAATATGCTTTAATGTGACATATTAAATGCGGTACACACAAAAGATAATGTGATGATGTACCACTTTCCCCGGATTTTCACTGACAGGTGTGTAACTTTGTACCGGAACTTGGGGAATAGCAAAAAGATTGACCAGCATGTCGATAGTGCAGGGTAAAAAACGACTGTTTGGCAGTTGTGCACGTCCCGACTGGAAATAATAAGTTTCTTCTCCTCTGTTTTCTTCATTGTTGTCAGAAGGCAGGGTGGGTTGTTCCATCGTTTCTACCATAGCCAGATTGGCATCAATCAGTGGAGCGCATACATCAAATTGTACGAGTAATAACATAATTACGCATACTATTCTTACCACATATTTTTTGATACCGTTGAACATGAAAGATACTTTGTTTGTCAATTCGTTTGCAAATTTAATATAATTGAACACTGTTTTCAAACTAATCATCCAAAATTAGTGAGTTTTAATATATCCTTTCTCTTTTTTGGAACTACTATCCTTTATACTGACTGAAATCTGTTATTTTTGTACTCAGTATTTTAAATAATCAGATAATATTACTTATGTTACAACCCGAATTGAAATTTCGTCGAGATAAATACGCTATTTGATGGCTCAACAAGGCATTGATGCTGCCCTGATAGCTTGTAATGTAAATTTGCTTTATACGTATGGTGAGATAGTGAACGGCTATCTTTATTTACCGCTTCATTCACCGGCACTTCTCTTTGTAAAACGTCCTAATAATATTGTGGGAGAATTTGTATTCCCTATTCGTAAACCTGAGCAGATAGTGGACTTGTTAAAAGAAAATGGTATACCTGTAGCTTCAAAGATAATGTTGGAAGGCGGGGAACTGCCTTATGCGGACTATATGCGTCTTGCATCTCTTTTTCCTGAATCGGAGGTAGTGGATGGAACTGCTATTATTCGTGAAGCGCGTAGCGTAAAGACTCCGCTGGAGATTGAACTTTTTCGTCGGTCGGCTGCTTTACATGCTCGAGCATATAGTAAGATTCCCGATGTATACCATCCGGGGATGACTGATCGTGAACTATCTGTTGAGGTGGAACGCCTGATGCGACTGGAAGGTTGTCTGGGAATATTCAGAGTATTTGGTCAGAGTATGGAGATATTTATGGGAAGTGTGTTGGCCGGAGATAATGCAGCTACTCCTTCGCCTTATGATTTTGCCTTAGGTGGTAAGGGATTGGACCCGTCTTTGCCCGGAGGAATGAATGGAACTTTGTTGAAAGAGGGGTATAGTGTAATGGTGGATATAGGGGGAAACTTTTACGGATATATGTGCGATATGAGTCGTGTGTTCTCCATTGGAAAATTAAATGATGAGGCTTATGCAGCTCATCAAGTCTGTCTTGAAGTGCAGGATAAGGTTGCCTCTATGACGGCGCCTGGTGTGGTGTGCGAGGATCTTTATAATGCGGCCATTGAGATCGTGACGAAAGCCGGATTTGCCGATCGTTTTATGGGGGTGTCCCAACAGGCACGTTTTATAGGACACGGCATCGGGTTGGAAATCAATGAGGCACCAGTGTTGGCTCCGCGTATCCGGAGGGAGTTGGAAGAGGGAATGGTGTTTGCCCTTGAACCTAAAATCGTATTGCCGGGAGTAGGACCGGTCGGCATTGAAAATTCTTGGGTAGTTACAGAAAACGGAGCCGGCAAACTGACCATTTGTAATGAGGAGATTATAGAGCTTTGATTCCTTGGATGTAAATATTGAAGCGGAAATATCAAAAAAACGAAAAATTTTATGGTTCTTGTTCTAGTGTCATTGGGGGCAAAGTGAAGAACTTGAATATAAAAAAGATCCCGAAACTTTTAGTTTCGGATCTTACATGGTTTGAAGTATATTTTTTTATTCCCACTCAATGGTCGCATTGGGTTTGGGGCGACAGGTCATAGCATACGCGGTTCACATTCTTTACTTTCTTTTAGAATACGGTCGGTAATTTTCATCAGAATGGACCAGTCTATCGGTTCGATAGTAGCTGTCATAGCATCTACGGTGTTGACAGCTCGGATAATAACAGGCCAGTCAAATGAACGGGCATTGTCACGCACGCCTACTGATTGAATCGGTACTACGGTGAAATATTGCCATACTTTCTTGTCCAAGCCTGCCAGTTGGAATTCTTCACGCAAGATGGCGTCCGATTCGCGAACAGTTTCCAGGCGGTCACGAGTGATAGCCCCCAAACAGCGCACTCCCAAACCAGGACCGGGGAACGGCTGACGGTAGACCATATCGTATGGTAAACCAAGTTCCACTCCGCAGGCACGGACTTCGTCTTTGAACAACTGGTGTAAAGGTTCTACTAATTCAAACTGTAAATCCTCGGGTAAGCCACCTACATTGTGATGGGATTTAACCATTTTGGCTGTTTTAGTACCACTTTCTACGATATCAGGATAAATTGTACCTTGTCCCAAAAAGTCGATTCCATTTAGCTTACGGGCTTCCTCTTCGAACACACGAATAAATTCACCACCGATAATCTTGCGTTTCTGCTCCGGATCAGTTACATTTTCCAGTTTACTCAGGAAACGGTCTGTAGCATCCACGTAAATCAAATTAGCGTTCAACTGATTTTTGAAAACTTCAATTACTGCTTCCGATTCACCTTTGCGCATTAATCCATGGTTCACATGTACGCAGACCAGATTATTGCCGATGGCTTTCAGCAACAGAGCTGCTACTACAGAACTGTCTACACCTCCGGAAAGTGCCAATAATACTTTCTTGTCGCCTACCTGGCGGCGGATCAATTCAATCTGGTCATTGACAAAGTTTGTCATATTCCAGTTAGCCTCTGCCTTGCAGGTATCAAAAACAAACGATTGTACAGCATTCTTTATTGCTTCCACATCATCCGTCAGTTGGGGAAGCTTCACTTCGCAACATGCTTTGTCATGACCGGCAGCCATTACGGGGATCCCTGCTTTGTAAATCTCGGGAAGCACGTCAATATCCACTCCGTCAATTACATGGTTGGGACCGCCATTGATAATGACACCCTTTACATTGGGCAATGCTGTCAGCTCAGCGGCTGTGATATCGTGCGGGTAAATTTCACTATATACACCCAAAGCACGAATGGCTCTGGCAAGCACGGTGTTTTCGGTGCTTCCCAAATCCAAGATAACAATCATATCTTGTTTCATTCCGTTATGTTGTTTTTAAGTTATTAGTTGGTTGTCTATTATTCCCACTCAATTGTGGCAGGCGGTTTGGACGAGATATCATAGCATACGCGGTTTACACCTTTTACTTTATTGATTATGTCGTTTGAAACCTTAGCCATAAATTCATAGGGAAGATGAGCCCAGTCGGCGGTCATGGCATCCGTACTAGTTACGGCACGTAGGCAACGGCACGTTCGTATGTACGTTCGTCCCCCATTACTCCCACACTTTGTACGGGTAGCAAGATTACGCCTGCCTGCCATACTTGGTGGTAAAGGGATGTTTCGTTTCCGTCCGAGTCTTTCACTTTCCAGTCTCTCAATCCTTGGATATAGATATCATCGGCGTCTTGCAGAATACGTACTTCTCAGGAGTGATATCACCCAAAATACGTACCGCAAGTCCTGGTCCGGGGAATGGATGGCGTGTAATCAGATGTTCCGGCATACCCAGTTCACGACCTACGTGGCGTACTTCATCCTTGAATAGCAGACGCAGAGGCTCGCATAGTTTCAAATTCATTTTTTCGGGCAGTCCACCTACGTTGTGATGACTTTTGATTACAGTGCCGGTGATACTTAATGACTCGATACAGTCAGGATAAATGGTACCTTGTGCCAGCCATTTCACATCTTTAATTTTATGAGCTTCTTCATCGAATACGTCAATAAAACCTTTGCCGATAATCTTACGCTTCTTCTCAGGTTCTTCCACACCTGCCAGTTCACTGAAGAATTTTTGGCTGGCATCCACTCCGATTACATTCAGTCCGAGACATTCATAATCATGGAGTACATTTTTGAATTCGTTCTTACGCAGCATGCCGTGATCTACAAAAATGCAGGTAAGATTCTTGCCTATCGCTTTATTTAATAATACGGCTGCCACAGATGAGTCTACTCCGCCACTCAGCCCCAGTACTACTTTGTCATTTCCCAGTTGCGCTTTCAGTTCGGCTACAGTCGTTTCAATGAAAGAGGCAGCACTCCAGTCCTGTTTCCCCCCGCAAATGTCGACTACAAAATTTTTCAGAAGCTGGTTCCGTCTTCACTGTGGAACACTTCCGGGTGGAACTGTACTCCCCATACTTTCTCTTCCTTTATTTGATAAGCAGCGATGGCTACTTTATCTGTTGAAGCGATAATTTTGAAATTCTCCGGAATGGCGGTGATGGTATCTCCGTGGCTCATCCATACTTGTGAGTGCTCACGAACGTTCCTCAATAGTGGGTTTTCTTGGTCGAAAGTGGAAAGGTGCGCACGTCCGTATTCACGTGTGCCGGCCGGTTCTACTTTTCCACCGTTCGTATAAGACATGAACTGTGCACCATAGCAGATACCCAAAATAGGATACTTTCCGCGAATGTCACTCAAATCGACTTTAAAGGCGCTTTCATCATACACCGAGAAAGCTTCCCGAAAGGATAACGCCGATTATGGACGGATCATTGTGTGGAAATTTGTTGTAAGGCACAATCTCGCAATAAGTATTCAGTTCGCGAACGCGACGGGCTATGAGCTGTGTGGTTTGTGAACCGAAGTCGAGAATAATGATCTTTTCTTGCATATATATATTAAGATATGTAAATGATTTCGTGCCGCAAAGATACTCAGAAAAAATAAAAATCCGTCATGCTGTTGAGGCTTTTTATAATTGAATTGGAAAAACTTTGTTCTTCCTGCTTCCTTGTGGAAAAATATGCAAAAAAAAAGATTGGAATGTTTAGGAAATGTCGGCTGGTATATAAATCACGGGCTGTCCGACAAGCATTTGAGGGCAGCCCGTTTTTTGTGTGGATAATATTTATTTTTTGCCAGCCTGTTCCTTCAACAAGTCACGGATTTCTGTAAGTAATACTCTTCCTTGCTAGGGCAGGTGGGCGGCGGAGCAGGAACTTCTTCTTTCTTGCGATTCAGCTTGGCAAGTAATCTTATAAATAAGAATATAGAAAAAGCAATGATGATAAAGTCGAAAGTAGCTTGTAGGAAGTTGCCATAATTCAACGTTACGGCAGCTTTTTCAACTCCATCCACTACTTCGGCCGGCTTTAATTGTAGTTTCAAATCTGTAAAGTTCACGCCACCTACCAGCAATCCGATGGGAGGCATGATGACATCGGCCACAATGGAAGATACTATTTTACCGAAGGCTCCGCCGATGATGACACCGACTGCCATGTCAATGACGTTTCCGCGCATTGCGAACGCCTTAAAATCTTGCAAGAAGCTGCTTTTTCCCATTTTTTTTTATTTTAATATGAATTTATGTGCGAATATAAAAACAAATTCTTATTTTTGCACCGCGTTTAGGAAATAAATACTAAACGTTTAACAACATTCCAACGTAGAGTGTTTAAAAGCTATATTATAAAACCTTTAAAATTTAAACAAAATGATTAAAGTAGGTATTAACGGATTTGGTCGTATCGGCCGTTTTGTATTCCGTGCAGCTCAGAAAAGAAACGATATTCAGATCGTAGGTATCAATGACCTTTGCCCGGTTGATTACTTAGCATATATGTTGAAGTATGACACTATGCACGGACAATTTGACGGTACTATCGAAGCTGACGTAGAAAATAGCAAATTGATCGTGAACGGCAATGCAATCCGCGTAACAGCTGAAAGAAATCCGGCTGACTTGAAGTGGGATGCAATCGGTGCTGAATACGTAGTTGAATCTACTGGTTTGTTCTTGACTAAAGAAAAAGCTCAGGCTCATATCGAAGCTGGTGCTAAATATGTAGTTATGTCTGCTCCTTCTAAGGATGACACTCCGATGTTCGTTTGCGGTGTAAACGAAAAGACTTATGTTAAAGGTACTCAGTTCGTTTCTAACGCTTCTTGTACTACTAACTGTTTGGCTCCTATCGCTAAGGTATTGAATGACAAATGGGGTATCACTGACGGTTTGATGACTACAGTTCACTCTACAACAGCTACTCAGAAAACAGTTGACGGTCCTTCTATGAAAGACTGGAGAGGTGGTCGTGCTGCTTCTGGTAACATTATCCCTTCATCTACTGGTGCTGCTAAAGCTGTAGGTAAAGTTATTCCTGAATTGAACGGTAAATTGACTGGTATGTCAATGCGTGTTCCGACTTTGGATGTTTCTGTAGTTGACTTGACAGTTAACTTGGCTAAACCGGCTACATATGCTGAAATCTGTGCAGCTATGAAAGAAGCTTCTGAAGGTGAATTGGCTGGCGTATTGGGTTACACTGAAGATGCAGTTGTTTCTTCTGACTTCTTGGGTGATACTCGTACTTCTATCTTCGATGCTAAAGCTGGTATCGCTTTGACTGATACTTTTGTTAAGGTGGTTTCTTGGTATGACAACGAAATCGGTTACTCTAACAAAGTATTGGATTTGATTGCTCACATGGCTTCTGTAAACTGCTAATCAGTTAAAAACCATATAGCGAAAGCCGTCTGAAGTAATTCAGACGGCTTTTTTTATGTAGTTTTGCGTGCTAAGTTGCACATTTTCGTTATCTTTGTGCGACTGTTACAAAAACTTAGGATGGAAAAGTACGATTTGATAACGATATTAGGACCTACCGCTTCAGGAAAGACTCCTTTGGCAGCGGCTTTAGCTTACAAGTTGGATACCGAAATTATCAGTGGAGATAGCCGGCAGGTATATCGCCGGATGGATTTAGGTACGGGAAAGGATTTGGAAGACTATGTCGTGAATGGACAGCAAATACCTTACCATCTGATAGACATTGTAGACCCCGGATATAAATATAATGTATTTGAATTTCAACGTGATTTTTTGAATGCTTATGATCAAGTGAGATGGAAAGACAAACTTCCTATATTATGCGGAGGTACGGGGATGTATCTTGAATCCGTGTTGAAGGGATATAGGCTGCTTCCTGTTCCAGAGAATCCCAAACTTAGGGACTCGTTAGCAGATAAATCATTAGCGGAACTCACCCGGTTGTTGTCAACTTACAGGAAACTTCATAACTCTACGGACGTAGATACTGTAAAGCGGGCTATCCGGGCCATTGAAATAGAAGAGTATTACAAGCACCAATCAGCGGAATACCGTGAGTTCCCGCAAATTCATAGTTTGATCATTGGAGTAGATATAGCTCGTGAGTTACGTCGTGAAAAAATATCCCACCGTTTGAAGCAGCGTTTGGATGAAGGGATGGTAAACGAAGTGAAGGCTTTGTTGGATAGTGGTATTTCTTCCGAGGATTTGATTTATTACGGATTGGAATATAAGTATTTGACTTATATGTCTTGGGTAAACTTTCTTTCAATGAAATGTTTCATCAATTGGAAATAGCTATCCATCAATTTGCCAAACGGCAGATGACCTGGTTCCGGGGCATGGAGCGGCGAGGGTTCACTATACATTGGCTGGATGCTTGCCTGCCTATGGAAGATAAGGTGGAAAAAATCATTAATTTGTTACACACTAAAAACTAAATGTTATGGCTGTAGAACCAAACAGATGGGGGATTATTTATAATCCGAAAGCCGGAAGCCGTAAGACTCAGAAGCGTTGGAATGAGATACGTAGCTATATGGAAAACCGTAAGGTGGTTTTTGACTACGTACAGTCCGAAGGTTTTGGATCGGTGGAACGACTCGCCCGTACCTTGGCTAATAATGGTTATCGAACCATTGTGATTGTAGGTGGAGACGGGGCGATCAATGATGCTATTAATGGTATTATGACTTCTATGGTGGAGGATAAGACAAATATCGCTTTCGGAATCATTCCTAATGGCATTGGTAATGATTTTGCCAAATATTGGGGATTGGATGAAGATAATTATAAAGCAGCGGTAGATTGGATTATAAATCGTCGTCCGAGGAAAT
>ENA-OQCN01000517-OQCN01000517.1-human-gut-metagenome-genome-assembly--contig:-NODE-517-length-20663-cov-6.988313_pt1 | contig 20663 bp, 26 predicted proteins | sample MGYA00242497_ERZ504576 | MGnify/ENA primary metagenome ERZ504576 (study PRJEB26092, sample SAMD00036296) | human gut metagenome | host: Homo sapiens | study: EMG produced TPA metagenomics assembly of... | reverse complement strand
ATGAACCTCCTGTGATTTAATATTTGTGGTTTGCAGACCTACATTTATTTTAACACAGGAGATTACTTATATCTAAAGATCTTCCCTCCCCCTGCATAGCAGGGGGTTTATTTTTACTGTCACACAACAAAGTCCCCTGCGTACGCCTGTTGCAGCTCCGCCGGGGACTTATCTGATTCACCTTTAATAATCTGTAGTACATCTGCGAACTATTTCACAGGGAACACACACATTCTTCTCAATTTGAGATTCATTCTCCAGAAGATCGATCATTCGTTCCACAGTCTTTCTGCACATAATCTGTACAGTTCTGATAGCTGCAGCCACATGATCAGTCAAAATCTCTGGTAATGTTCGTAAGCCATTTATTTCTGAAATAGTGGATGAATACCACAGGCATTTTTTCGAACTCATCCAGGGTCATTATAAAATATACCCAGACAGGCGGCAGCTTTAAAACATATGCTGCAAGGAAAGTAAGAGGAACTGCAACAAGCCACATAAATATGGAATCCACGATCATTCCAAACCTGGAATCACCACCACCTCTGAAGCAGCCACATATAAGACAGGTATTGATACCCTCTCCCACAAGACGCCAGGTGGTCATAACTATAAAAATGCCAAGATAATAAATGGCTGTCTCTGTCAGTTTATCCCGGTAGAAATCAAGTATCATAGGACGGACCGCCAAAATAATGGCACATCCGATCAGACTTACGATAATTGTTATTATCAGCATACGTTTCCCATATTCTCTTGCTGTATCCTTATGGTCTTTACCAAGCTCCTGGCTGATAATGATGGTAGTAGCGTTGGCAAAGCCGCGACAGGCAATGGCACCAATGTTTACCACCATAACAGCAACAGCATTTGCGGCAACCATATCATCGCCAATATGTCCAAGGATCGCTGCAAATGCTGAGCTGGCAAAGCTCCAGACAACATCATTTATTACAGCCGGAGAGGCAATTTTCATAAAGTCCCGAAACAGAATACCTGATTTTGCAAAGAAATATTTTATCCGGAATCTGACATCGGAGCTGTTTAATGAATAGATGAGACAAATCAATACCTCTGCGATTCTGGCAATAACAGTACCAAGGGCAACACCTGTAACGCCAAGCTTTGGAAGTCCAAACAATCCAAAGATAAAGGAGGCATTACAAAGCACATTGACACAAAGAGATACAATGTATGTAACAGAAGGCAGCATTATTTTTCCGACACTTCGAAGAGCACTCATAAAAACCTGAGAGAATCCCATAAACATAAAGGAAAATGAGATTACCTTCAAATACTCACTGCCGGCGGCAATAGTATCCGGACTGTTTGTGAAAATCTTCATGATCGTAGTCGGCATGGAAAAGGAGATAACGAAAAATACAAGAGAAACGATCAGCGAGATCCTCTCTGCCAGGCCGAGAATCTTTTCTACTGTCTTTTTATCCCCCTTTCCCCAGTACTGGGCACACAAAACCGAGGTACCTGTGGCCATGCCGTAATATAAACAGAAAAGAATAAATGTATACTGGTTGGCAAGGGACGAAGCCGACATGGCAGTCTGGCTTACATATCCCAGCATTACGGTATCAGCAACATTTACCAGTGTTCCGATCAGATTTTGGATCATGATCGGAAATGCTAATTTTGATGCATATTTCAAGAAATCTTTTTTATTTAACATACAACAGTTCTTCCTTAGTTCTTAGAATTTATAATCCTGTGGCATATCTGACAAAATGCCTGACTGACTCATCTTTCGCAGGCAATCCGTCCATATCGAAGTCCTCAAAATACAGCTCCATCCTGTCATTGAGTGGAAGGAAATTCTCATCTGTCCAGGACCGGTTTTGCAGCACTACTCAGTTCCTCAGTGAATTCCCATAAGCTATTTACTTATAGGGAACAGTATATCATATACCTTACAAAACCGCGAGGTTTTTTCAGTATTCTCTCTAATATGATTCCATTTGCATCCAGCCGTTCACAGCTCATGTGCTGTGCAGATGCCGCACTTTATGAAATAAATTTTCCCTGAACAAGCGAACCGCCTTATAATATATATTCCAGCTGCCTTTCTTTTGTCCGCATTCCCATTTTCTCATAAAATTTTTCTGCTGAAATATTACCTGCCCATACATTCAATGTTACTTCATAGCATCCCAGCTGCTTTGCTTCGTTTTTTACATATTCAAACAAGCTTTCCCCAATATGCTGGCCTCGTGCCTCCCTGTCAACACACAGGTCATCAATAAAAAGGGACTTAAATGGCACCATATTATTTGAAAAAGGCTGCTCCTGTAATTGACAGAATGCATACCCCACACAAACATCATCCTCATCCACTGCTGCATATATCGGCCTTTCTTCATCTTTCAAAAGCTCTGTCAATTCGCCTGCCGTATATTTTGTTGTGTTCGGAATAAAAATATCCGGCCGTATATCTGCATGGATCTGCAGCACCTGCCCTAACAATTCCAGGATTCTCGGAATATCTTTTTCTTCTGCTTTTCTAATGATCATTTTTATCCTCCTGTTTTTCAATAACTGGTTTCATAGATTCTTTATACATACCATAATACCATCGTGTGGATTCCTGGTAAAGAAAGATCGACGGTTGCAAAAGCAATTCGCCCTCTTCTGTTAGTGTGAACTAACCTCTTTATATAAAAGAAACCATGTGAAAACAAAACTGTAATTTCACATGGTTTCTTTCCCTGTGTATATTCGGTATATCACTTAAGAAAGCTTATAACAATAGCATCATTTTAGACAGGCAATTTTTTCCGTTCAACCTTCTTTTGCAAAATTCCTTATATTGGAATTATCTTATTTATAATTATCTGTAATGTATTCCGCTCCAGTAAATATTATCTTTCACTATCGTTTCCTGCGGAAGTACTACACCATCCAACGCCCACCTTTTATATTCTGCAAACCCTACACGGTCAATAATATATCCCACATGTTCTTTGCCGCCAGGCGCATTTGGATCAATATATTTTTTTACAAATTTATAGGTGTTCAGGATAACCTTGACGATAGTGTCTTCATCTGCCCAGATCAAAAAATCTTCTCCCAGACGTGGATTTTTCTTTCCAGTTCGTCCCATAAGTGTCAGACGATAATATTTTTTTTCACTTCTGGTCCATGCTCTGGTAGGACATTTTGTCACACATACTCCACAGCCTACGCATTTTTCTTCATTGCGCACGATTCTGTAATTATCCATCTTTAACGCATCCACCGAAAGCTTATCACAGCCTTTTACACAGGCGCCACAGGATACACAACGATCAGGGTCATATTGTGGCTCTGTCATACCGATAATTCCAAAATCGTGCATTCTTGCTTTGATACAGTCATTGGCACAACCTGTAAGTGCAATTTTAAAATGAAGATCATTAGGAAATATAGCCTTTTCGATTCTCTTCGCAAAAGCTGCTGTATTATAATTTCCAAAAGGACAGACTCTGTTTCCGATACATGCACAGACATTTCTGGTTCCTGATGCTGAATACCCGGTACCTGCCTCATTTTGATTGATCTGAAGATTATCAATGATCGGTTGAAGCATCTCATTAACTTTATCCATATCTTCCATATGGATTCCTTCAATTTCGAATCCCTGACGAGTGGTAACATGGATCTGTCCGTTTCCATATTTTCTGGCAATATCCACCACCTGCTGCATAACATCTGCATTACAGCACCCTCCCGGAACACGCACTCTGGAAGCCGTAAGCCCACGGACCTTTGATACACGGAAGGCATTTTTCTTCAGTTTCTTTGTATTGATATCCATTACAATTTCCTCCCCCTAATCAAACAGTTTTTTACCTTCTGAATAACAGAATACCGGACCATCCAGACAAATATATGTATCATTCATTCGACAATGTCCGCATTTACCAAGTCCACAGCACATTTTTCTCTCCTGAGATATCCAGATCTGTTCTTCCTTCATTCCCAGCTTTAAAAGCTCTGCTACTGCAAATTTCATCATGACTGGGGGGCCGACAACAATAGCTGCAGTCTCATGGATATTATCAAGCTCAAGTTCCGGAATATATTTTGTAACAAGTCCTGTCCTATAAGAATCGTCATCAGCGGAATCCACCGTCAGGATCAGCTCCATCTGCTGTTCCCAGATCTTCAGATCCTCACGGAACAAAATATCTGACGGCGATTTAAACCCAAGGATCGTGTGTAATTTTTTCACTTCATCCTGATGCTCACCGAAGTAACTGATCACTCCTCTCACAGGAGATACTCCTGTTCCACCAGCTACCACGATCAGTTCTTTTCCCTGATAATTCTCCTTCTCAAAACCATTTCCATACGGGCCACGCATAAAAAAACTGCTTCCCTCATTCAATTCAAAAATCTCTCCGGTCACCTTACCAACCTTACGTATGGTCAGGTCGACATAATCTTCTCCTATGCCACTGACAGAAATCGGTGCCTCACCATATTTAGGAATAGAAACTTCAAAAAACTGTCCCGGTCTTACTTCACCCACATATGTCATACGGAATGTATATTCTGTCTCTGTATGCTTCACGATTTCTTTTATCTTAGATAAGAAAGGAATATATTCATTCGTCATCTCACTTTCCCTCCTTTTCTTTCAGTTTCTGAAGACATGCAATATAGGAAATATACTCCGGACAGACATTTTCACAACGTCCGCAGCCGACGCACATATGATATCCGAATCTTTTCTTATGATCTGAAATTTTATGTAATACCTTAAAACGCATTCTTTCACCCTGACTTTGGCGGAAGCTGTGTCCTCCGGCAATATCAGAATATCCATCTACCTGGCAGGAAGCCCATACACGACGACGCTCTCCGGCCTTTGGATTATCTTTATAAAAAATATCCTGCATAGTAAAACAGGTACACGTAGGACAGACAAAATTACAGCGTCCACAACCAATACATCGACTGCCATATTCCTGCCACATGGAATCCTGGTGAATTATATTTGGAAGTTTTTCCGGAACCTCTACATGAACCTCATTATTTTCCACAAAAATCGGTTTCTCCTGAACATTCTGTCCATAATCCCATAATAATTCTTCCAGTTCTCTGCATTTCAGCTCCATGTAACATCCATTTTCATCCTGAAAAATATACATATCATATTCTTCACAACGATTCGTTCCCATACTTACGCAAAAACAATTTTTTCCGGATTCCTTACACCCCATCACAGCAAAAACTGTATTTTCCCGCATTCTTCTGTAATAATAATCCTCTACACCATTTTTCAAATACATGTCGTCCAGGCGTTTCAGGGCATGAAAATCACAGCTTTTTAAGAAAATCAACCGCTGTCTTGCTGCTCCGTCTGCTGTTTTCATCTCATTCTCCGTAAAATAAAGAATCGTCTCTGAAATCGGAAGCAGTACCTCCTTAAAGCTGTAATCCGACTTCTGATTCCAGACAATCTCTTCCCAGCTGTTCAGCAGACCATAACGAACTACATCTGTATCTGAAAAGCATCCTGTCCCCTGGTAAATTTTCGGTCCATACACATCATAGGATTTCTGCAAAATTTTAAAAATATTCTGCATCTCATCACTGCTGACTCGTTTTCCCATCAGATACCCCTTTCTCATAATCACATTTTATAAAATTTTGCAAGACCATCAAAATCTATCAGAATAAATCGCTTATTGCCATAACAGATCAGACCTCTGTCCGTAAGAACCTTACAGGCACGAGATACATTTTCCCTTGGTGCACCAACCAGATCAGCCATCAGGGTAATGGTAAGATCAATATCTATCATCACCCCGTCTTCCGTATCTACGCCAAAATCACGACCGAGCTTCCATAATTTTGCAGCTATTTTTCGCTCCATCTGCATGTTTCCGGTCGTATTCTTTAGCTGGTGCCCCATTCGCCAGAGATTTCTCTCATACTCTCTCAGAACAGATCTTGTCAAAGCATGGCTCTGTTCCATAAGCTGAAGAAACTGTTTTTCTGCAATTTCTATCACCTGCACCGGACAGGCAGCCTCACAAAAAAGTGCATTCGGCTTTTTGCTTACAATGCTCTGATTTAAAAGCCGTCCTTTTCCCAGGATAAAAATCACCTTTCGATTTCCATGCTTGGTCAGATTATAAAGCATCACTTCGCCGGAATACACAAAATATACTGTTTTGGTTCTGCTGCGTGAATGAAAAATCACTTCTTTTTTCTTATAAGAAACAACTTTACTTTCATTAAGCAGGTTCTGCAGAATATCCTTTGGTATTTCTTTAAAAAAATCCATCTTCTCCAGTTCCCTGAGTGTTATCTGTCCCATTGTATCAACCTCACTGGTATAGCTTTTGCAGTTTCTGATAATAAACTACTCTTGTCTCGCATTCCTTTTGTATTATAATGAAAAAGTTTATCGTTTTCCGTGATGTATATCACATTTTTATTCCTGAATCCGTATCATTACAAACAGTCAGCTCAAAATGATTTCTATTTGTTTTTATAAATCCTTCTTTTTGCAGCTTTGATATCTCCGCAGACATTGCCGCACGGTCAATGCAAAGATAATCTGCCAGCTGCTGCCGGTCAAAAGGAATGTCAAAGGATAACGATGCCTGTCTGATGGATACTGCCGACAGATAAGACAACAGCTTATCCCTAGTCGTTCGTTTGCCCACATGTGTGATCTTATCGTTAAGAATCAGAATCTTATTTGCCAGGACACCGACCAGGTTACGGATCAGCTTCTGATGATGCTCACATATTGTTGGGCAGGAAACCAGAAGCCTTTGAACATTTAATAAAATAATATCACAATCCTCATCTGCTACTACACTGACATTCAGAACAGCTCCCGGACTTGCTGCATATGGTTCACCGAAAATCTCCTGCATGACATTTTGACAGAATATTCCGATGTCCCCAGAGGTCTTCCTGAATAACAAGAACACAGCCTGCCACCACAAGTCCCATTACTTCGGTAGAATCTCCGGCTCTGAAAATATAAGAATCCCGTTTTCTGGAAATTGTTGCTGCATTTACACAGTGCAGTATGGATAATATCTCATTATCAGTAAGACCTTTAAAGAAAGGACTGGTTCTTAAAATGGGTAAATATTTTTTCAAAATTAATCCTCCTGTTGGAAATCAAACATACACGTTGTAATTATTATACTATACTCCTAACAGAAACCAAGGATAAATATTACCGGCCGAGGATAAAATAATAAGAAAGATCATTCGAAAAATCACAGAATAAAAGGAGAATACAATAATGGATAAAAAAATGTTTTGTTTTCAGTGTGAACAGACCGTCGGATGTACAGGCTGCACGGGAAATGCCGGTGTCTGCGGAAAAAAAGCAGATACAGCGAAATTACAGGACGAGCTGACAGGTGCATTGATCAGTCTGGCAAACGCTGTCGATGGCACGGAAACTATTTCAAAAAGAACCGGACAGATCATAATCGAAGGACTGTTTACTACAGTTACAAATGTAAGTTTTGACAATGCATCAATCGAAAATATGATACAAAAAGTCAGAGCTGAAAAAGAAAGACTGGTTCCTGACTGCAGCAAATGTCAGGCTCCATACAGCAGAGCAGAGGAATATGATCTTCAGCAGCTGTGGAATGCCAATGAAGATATCCGCTCTTTGAAGTCTCTTATTCTCTTTGGTATCCGCGGAATGGCTGCCTATGCCTATCATGCAAATGTTCTGAATTATGAAGATGCCGAAGTGAATCAGTTCTTCTGCGAAGCATTATCTAAGATTGGTTATGAAGAAAGCACAGAATCACTGCTTTCTACAGTACTCAAAACAGGAGAGATCAATCTGAAGTGCATGGCACTTCTTGATAAGGCAAATACGGAAACCTATGGAACACCAGAACCAACTGATGTTACACTTACAGTAGAAAAAGGGCCTTTTATTGTCGTGACCGGACATGACTGAAAGACCTTCAGCTTTTGCTTGAACAGACAGAGGGAAAAGGAATCAATATCTATACGCATGGTGAAATGCTCCCTGCCCACGCCTATCCATTCTTAAAGAAATACTCTCACCTGAAAGGAAATTTCGGAACCGCATGGCAGAATCAGCAGAAAGAGTTTGACCATCTTCCAGCCCCGATCCTCTACACTACCAACTGTCTGATGCCTCCAAAAAGCAGCTACGCTGACAGAGTATTTACAACAGAAGTGGTTGCCTTCCCGGGAGCTGTTCATATTGACGAGAAGAAAGATTTCACACCGCTTATTGAAAAAGCACTGGAGCTGGGTGGTTACAAAGAAGATCAGATGTTCTCCGGTATCAACGGTGGTAAAAAAGTGACAACCGGTTTTGGTCATGCAGCTATCCTGTCCCATGCAGGTACTGTGGTAGAAGCTGTAAAATCAGGCGCGATCCGCCATTTCTTCCTGGTTGCCGGCTGTGACGGTGCCAAGCCAGGTCGAAACTATTATACGGAATTTGTGAAGCAGACACCTTCTGACAGTATTGTCCTCACCCTGGCATGTGGAAAATTCCGTTTCAATGATCTCGATCTGGGAGAGATCGGTGGTCTGCCACGACTGATGGATATGGGTCAGTGTAATGATGCTTATGGTGCGATCCAGGTTGCTGTGGCACTTGCAGATGCATTTGGATGTTCTGTAAATGAGCTTCCGCTTTCCTTCGTACTCTCCTGGTATGAACAGAAAGCAGTATGTATCCTGTTAACCCTCCTGCATCTGGGTATCAAAAATATCCGTCTTGGTCCTTCTCTTCCGGCATTCCTTTCTCCTAATATTCTGAATTTTCTGGTAGAAAATTATGGTATTGCACCTATTACCACACCGGAAGAAGACCTCAAAGCACTGGTGAAGCATAATAAATAAATTTTTCAAAGCCCCCACAAAACAGTGGGGGCTTCTACCCTTTCATAAGGACTTTAGCGATATGTTGTTTCTTTACGTCTTTTACAAATATTTCATCATTGTTGGCACAAGAATATTCATATCTACAGGCTTTGTAACATGAGCATTCATTCCAACAGAAAGAACCTTTTGTATATCTTCCGCAAAGACATTCGCAGTCATTGCAATAATTGGAATCCCGGCTTTTTTAGTATCCTTCATCTTTCGAATGGCTAATGTGGCATCATATCCATTCATAACCGGCATCTGAATATCCATAAGGATCATCTTGTAATAATCAGCATCAGCCTTTTCAATCATGTCAATGCATGCAACACCATCATTTGCAGTCTCAACAATACAGCCTTCTTCCGTCAATAGCTCCGTTGCGATTTCTGCGTTGATCTCATTATCTTCGACTAATAAAATCCGAACGCCGTTCAGGCAATTCTTATTACGCAGATTACTTTTTTTCTTCATCATAGAATCTTCTTTTGACGCTTTTCTGCAAGGAACAGTCACTGTAAATATGGAACCCTCACCCTGCTTGCTTTTCACTTCTATCGTGCCATCCATGAGATCTACCAGCTTTTTCGTAATACCCATTCCGATGCCGCTGCCCTCACTATGACTGACTGTAGAGTTACGTTCTCTTTCGAAAATTTCAAAAATGTGCTTTTGGAAATCTTCAGACATACCAATTCCATTATCGGTAATGGTGATGATCATATTGCACCAGTCATCTTTTTCACAAGATTTCTGTACAACATCACAGGATATCGTACCTCCTGTATTTGTATACTTTATAGCATTGCTTATAATGTTGAAACAGATTTCTGATAAATGTGGTGCATCCATATATACATACGGATACATAATTTGTTCTGTCAGAGAGAGGGTCTGATTTTTACTTTCTGCCAGCTGTTGGAACATAGCGACACAATTTTCAAAGTTTTCATGGACATTCGAAACATCATATTCCATTTCGATCTTATTATTTTCAATTCTTGCAAGATCCAGAACATTACTGAGTAACGACAAAAGTCTTTCTCCGCATATTTGTATTGTTTCAAGATATCTGCCAAGTTTTTCTGTTTCTTTCAAATGTCTGGATGCCAGATCTGCATAACCAATAATTGCATTCATAGGAGTCCTGATGTCATGAGACATATTGAACAGGAATGTTGATTTTGCTTTATTTGCACATTCTGCTTTTAATTTAGCTTCCCGCAATTCTTCCTCTTGTCTTAATTCCCGCAGTTTTTCTTCTGTCACATCTCGATTTGCAATCAGAACTGATGTAACCTTTCCATTTTTATCATAGCTCTGAGGAACAACCATGGAAAGAAACCATGATCCATCCTTTTTTTTGAATTCGGAAGACATAGATTCTTTATTATGGAGCCGTGCCGCCATAGTTTGTAAATCAAAAAAATCTATATACTTCTGTACAAACGGTTCTGCTATCACACCTTCAATAATCTTAAACTGAGGATCCCAATCTGCAATATTATCTTTTATATCCAACTCCATTTTTCGAGATCTTTTGACAAGTTCAACCTTTTTTGTTTTTAAATTCAGCCTTGAGATGTGATAATAGGCAGTGCCTAATCCCTGAAGTGCCTGCCGAGTTTTTTTGACCTGCTTTCCAATGTGAGAGGAAACTCTTCGCCGTCCATCTGTTCCAGATCTGGTGCTGATTGATGCAGATGCTGAACCAGCCATTTCCCATTCGCCCGCTTATAGATAATCGTAAATCTTGTCTCCATTTCAAAACAGCTTGAACCATCCTTAAACAGACCTGCAAAATCTACTGTCCCATATGCAAGAACATGGTCATCATCAAGTCTTTCTTCTTCCTGATGTAAATTTCGCACTTCAATTCTGATTTTATCTCTCCGTTTTACATCCAATTTAAATGATTCTAAAAACTCATGCAGATTCCTGTAAAGCTCATGTTTCCCGGTTCCAATCAGACTGATATTTTCGTCAAAGTAATTTTCGATACCCAGATCATTTGCTGAATCAGCGTTAATATATATTTTCAAAAGCTGCTCTGTGAGTTTTTTGAAATCATCCATACTCTTTTCCCCCGCCTGAAAATCCAAAATGATTTTTGGTTTTCTGCCTAATTCCAAGTTTCTCCATTTGCCATTTTCTTCCCGAATTTCTGAATTTATATTTCAAATCGTTTACTTTATTATAGCATAGCATCATATTGTTATGCCATCAGTTTTTCAAGCCAGGTGTCCCTGGCAATTGTGACACCACTTCAACAGGCGGCCATGATCTTCTGAGAGCCACATAGGATATTAAAAAGTTCGCAAACCAACCAGCTGGTACAGCGAGCCAGACAAATACAATGCCAAAACGCGGTGCACAGATCAAAGCAACAGACAGGCGAATCGCCAGGTTCACCATGTTTGCAATGAGGAACGGGCGCATGATTCCGAGACCACGAAGGACCCCATCTGTTGCCATTTTGATTCCCATAAAGATGAAGAAGTAACCGAGCCATCTCATATAACCCTCGGATACCTGGTAAGCCAAGGCAGTTCCATCTTTACCAAGAAATAGCGAGGAAATCTGAGTATGTAATGTTTCAATGACTATAAAAGCAAGAACTGCAAAACATATATCTAACACCAGTGCTGCGTGATATCCTTTTTTGATCCGTTCAATTTTCTTTGCACCAAGATTCTGGGAAACATATGGGGAAACCGCATTGCCGATCGATACAAAAATCAATGAAAAAACATTCTCTACCCGCATCGTCGCAGCATACCCCGCGAGTGCCTGTGTACCGAAGGATTTACAACTGCCTGTACGATCATCATACCGATGGACACTGTAGACTGCTGAAGAACTGAAGGTACAGCAATTTGAAGCATGGAATGTAACTCCTGCCTGTCAAACCAGTCAAAGTGACTTTTATATCGACGCATCCTGCTAAGGAAAAGCAAGAGTGAAAACACCGCAGAAATTCCCTGTGCTATAAGAGTCGCAAGAGCAGCGCCAAACACGCCGAGACCAAGTCCGGCCACCATCCAAAGATCCATAAAAATATTTAAGATTGACGAAAATATCAAAAGCCCCAGTGGGATTTTTGATTCGCCTATGGAAGTAAACATATTGGAAAGAATGTTATACATAAACAAAAAAGGAAATCCCACGAAATATACCGCAGATATAACACTGCATCATTCAGTATATCTCCAGGGGTTTGCAACACACTCATCATCCAGTGGGAAAAGCAAAAGCCGAAAACACCAAGGACTATGCTTAGAATTAAAAAGCTAAACAAGGATGTTGACACGATGGTTTTCATTTTTCCATACTCCCTGGCACCGAAATAGCGGCTCACGAGCACACCTGCACCGACCCCGGCGCCCAGTGCCACACAAATGAAAACGTTGGTCAGTGCTGCACAGGCACCGACAGCCGCAAGTGCGGAGGAGCCAACAAACTGACCAACGATGATGGAGTCAGCCATATTATATATTTGCTGAAAAAAACTGCCCAGAATCATTGGCATTGCAAAAAACGTCAGCGCTTTAAGAGGCGCATCTGTGATTAAATACTCATCTTTTGACATTATCATATTCCCCCACAGGTTTCATAATTTCACTTATTCTTCCTTTCATCAAAATTAGTTTTGTACATTCTGTGTTTCTAATGCGTGACTTATATTGCGGATATTCAGTAATAAACCGCTTAATTACATTGGCATCATTCCAGTAATGCATTGGAAAAATGACATTGCAATCTACATTTTTAAGAAAATACAGGATCCCGTCGGCATAATGATCTCCCTGTCTCGGATCCAGTGGAACAAATGCAGCGTCAAAATACATACCCTTGATTTTCCTGATCTCCGCACGATATGCTGAAGTAAGTCTCTGATTATCAGTTTTCGACTCACCATCCCAATACCAGTCGTTTAAGTCACCGGCATGGTAAATGATGCCTTCCTTTGTTTTAACAATAAATGCAACACCACTATCGTTGGATAGTAATGTATCGACTTGGGTTCCATTATCCAGATTATAAGTTTGATCATGATAAACATATGTGATCTTCATACCCGACAAATGGTTCCTTTTTCGTATATCATTCGCCAGAACTGCCTGATAAGTCATACCCATATCATCAAGGATCCCAAAGATTTGTGGGTTAAAATGATCCTTATGGAAGTGACTGCAAAAGACGATCACTTCTTTTTCCTTGTCAAGATTCGGTAATTCACCCTTGTAATAATCAAAAATATAGTAGCAGTCTCTTGTTTCAAGTAAAAATCCACTGTGATTAATGTAAGTAATTTTCATAATATCACCTGTATAAATTAACGCCGGTACCGGATAGCAAATCAACACATCCCCTTACTTTAAATAATGTCCTCACCCAGACCAGCCGATATAATATAGTAAACCTCTTTTTTACCAAGATGCTGCCAGATTGGATAAGTACGGTCAATAAAAGTCTTCATCTGTGCACTGATTCCATAAAAATCAACCAGATCTTACTTCCATATCTATTCCCCAGCGACTTCCTGGTTATAAATTTGTCGATTTCAAGCGGGGAGAAGTAAATCTCCCCACCATCATCAGATTAATTTCCTTTTAGAAAAGTTGTCCTGGGAGCTTGAGTTTCTCTTTGTAAGTAAAACTCTTATCAAACTCTTCAGAATCCAGAAGAGGTGTAATACCGGCTCCATTTCCGGATGTCCAACAAAGGTAATTAACTCCCGTCTCCTTATCTACAAGAATTTGACGAATCCCTTCATATGCAGAATCTTTTTATTATTCATAAATTATACTATTTTAAGCATATGCAACGATATTCTGATGGTGTTAAATGATAACGCCTTTTAAACAATCTACAAAAATAATCCACATTATGGAATCCGCTTTCATAAGCAATTGTTTTTACTTTTTTATTCGTATTTTTCAATAACCAGGAAGCTGCCTGTAAACGATATCCTATCAGATAAGCAACCGGCGTAGTATGTAAAAATCGTCGAAACAAATTAAGTGCTGTACTTTTGCTTACTCCTATATGTGAAGCTATTTCATCCAGCGACAACCCATGATTATAATTTTCATGTATATATTGCATCATTAACTGTACTCTTTTCTGTGCAGCCTCATCAACTGTTTGCACCTCTTCTTTACCAGATAACTTTACATTTTCATAAAAAATCAGCCATAAATTCTGCAACAATGCCAAAGTAGCAAGCTCTCTTATTTTCTCATTCTCCTGTATTTCCATTATTTTTATCATAATTTGTATAATTTTTACCTGCCATGATTCATTAATTCGAAAACATTGAAAGGATATATTCGATGAAATGATTGGTAAAATATATTTTTTATAGATCAAACTGTTCTCTGGCGCAATAAATTCAGGCATACATACAAAATTAGGAATAACACCATCAGATGATGCATAAAACTGATGCAATATTTTAGAATTGATAAAAATCGCCTCTCCTTCTGACAATATAATCTTTTTTTCGCCTATCCCACATGTAACTTGTCCAGACTCGACATATAAAAACTCAAATTCCCTGTGCCAGTGCCATTCAATACAATGAAAATCAAACAATTCCAGATTATCATAATAATACTGGAATGGATAAGCACTGCTTCCATGCTGTTTAATTTCCATGAACTCCTCGTCTGTAAGTATCTTATTATATGTTTTATTATAATCCATCTTCATATCACATTCTTTCTTTTACGATATTATACAGTATTTCTACAATTTAATTCAATGTATATATCTAATATTTGCTATATAATCAAGTAAAAAAAGGAAAGAGGTATTCTTATGATTTTTAAATGGATGAATGAAAGTGAGATCAGCATTGAAGGCGACTTTATCCTTAAAGTAAAAGTATCTCATGATTTTAAAGAGACCTATGATTCTGCTTCTGTAATCGTAATGACAGATGACAGTCACTAGGCAAAATGTTGTTATGGGCATCTTTCTATCGAACATAAAACTGTTAAAAACATTCGGAGTGGAAAATAAAAAATGAATGCTATTAAAAAAACTAACTACCATAAGACAAAAATTGCCTGTTATATGGGCTTTATCACACAGGCTATTGCGGCAAACTTCGCACCGCTTCTTTTTTTGAAATTTCACAGTGACTACCATATTTCTCTCGGTAACATTGCTCTGATATCCACTTTCTTCTTTTTCACACAGCTTCTGGTTGACCTGTTCTGTGCCAAATTCGTAGATCATATCGGATATCGTGTGTGCATTGTTGCATCAGAAATATTTGCTGCACTGGGTCTGCTTGGACTGGCATTTTTACCTGATTTTTTACCTGATCCTTTTATTGGAATTATATGTAGTGTTATTGTTTATGCCATCGGAAGCGGTTTAATAGAAGTACTTTGCAGTCCTATTATCGAGGCCTGTCCGTTTGAAAACAAAGAAGCAACTATGAGTCTGCTCCATTCGTTTTACTGTTGGGGAGCTGTTGGGACAATTTTGATTTCCAGCTTATTTTTCCTGATATTTGGAATAGACAACTGGAAATGGCTCGCTGTAATATGGGCAATCATTCCTGCAGTTAATACTTATAACTTCATGACCTGTCCTATTGAACCTCTGGTTGACAATGGTTCTGGAATGGGAATTAAGAATCTGTTTTCCAAACCATTTTTCTGGGTTGCAATATGTCTGATGATCTGTTCCGGAGCTTCTGAACTTGCAATGGCTCAATGGGCATCTGCTTATGCAGAATCAGCACTTGGATTATCAAAAACACTGGGGGATTTAGCAGGTCCATGTATGTTTGCAATAACAATGGGAATCAGCCGTATAATTTTTGGGAAATATGGAGAACAGTTAGATTTAATCAAGTTTATGAGTGGTTCAGGCATATTATGCGTTGTCTGTTATCTACTTACTGCTTTGTCATCCAACCCGATTATCGGACTTATCGGTTGTATTGCATGTGGATTTTCAGTTGGAATCATGTGGCCTGGAACAATCAGTATTTCCTCAAAAACTTTTCCAACAGGCGGAACGGCTATGTTCTCTCTTCTTGCCATGGCTGGAGATTTAGGCGGCAGTATTGGACCTGGAATCGTTGGTCGTATTACCCAGAATGCTGGAAATAATATCCGGATTGGCATGGGATGCGGACTTATTTTTCCGGTAATTCTATTATTTATGCTGTTTCTTCTATATCGAAAAAATCAGTGCAATCAGAAATAGTACTGTATAAAGTAAACATAAAACAGCCTGGATTTAAACCCTATTGAAAAAATGTGGTCAAAAATGAAATTCATTCTCAGAAAGAGAAAAATCTGTATTGCATCTGAACTACCTGAAGCTGTAAAAAAAACAGGTCTGGACACACTGAAATTATTTCAATGTATCTAGACCTGTCTTTTAGTTATTGGTTCGCACGAATCATTTTATATCGATTACCTAATGTATTTTTATAGTTCTTTTACATACACACCGTTTTCTTCACAAAATCCCAACCACATTTAATAAGAGTTTCATACCAGTTTCCTCTTTACCTTCCTTTTATTTCAATTCATCCAGAAGAGAACTTCCAATTGTTCCCTCCGGCATCTTAACTTCAAAATTATCTGCGATCGTTGCACCGATTACTGCAAAAGTATTCTGATCTTCCAGCTTTCCATATCCCTCCATAGATGGGGAATAAGCAAAAAATGGTACTTTTTCTCTTGTGTGATCAGTTCCTGTATGTGTCGGATCATTTCCGTGGTCAGCTGTAATGATCAGAAGGTCATCCTCACGAAGTTCATCAAGAAGTTCACCAAGTTTTACATCAAATCTTTCAAGTTCCTCTGCATATCCCTTTACATTGCGTCGATGTCCCCAAAGAGCATCGAAATCTACAAGATTTACAAAACAAAGCCCCTCAAACTCTCTTTTTGCAATGTCAATTGTCTGCTCCATTCCATGAACAGAGCTTTTTGACTTATTGGACTCTGTCAGTCCCTCACCGTCAAAAATATCAAAAATCTTTCCAACGGAGATCACATCATAACCTGCATCCTTCAATGCATTAAGCGCAGTTTTCCCGTAGGGCTTCAGTGCATAATCATGACGGTTGCTGGTACGTTTGAACTCACCTTTTTTCTTGCCAAGGTAAGGTCTTGCAATAACACGTCCGACTTTCCACTCATCCCTCATGGTGATATCACGAGCGATCTCACAGCAGCGATACAGTTCATCCAGTCCGAATGTCTCCTCGTTTCCGCAGATCTGTAATACAGAATCAGCAGATGTGTAAACGATCATATGACCAGTAGCGATTTCTTCCTCAGCCAGTTCATCAAGGATCTCTGTTCCACTGGAGCTCTTGTTTCCAATTACTTTATGTCCCGTTCTCTTCTCAAGCTCATCGATCAGCTCTTTTGGAAATCCGGTTTCAGTAAAAGTCTTAAACGGTTTTGTGATGTGAAGTCCCATCATTTCCCAGTGTCCTGTCATAGTATCTTTTCCGGTACTGGCTTCTTCTAAAAATGTATAATAACCCATTGGTCGCTCTACTGCTGCAACCTGTTTCAACGGATGAAGATTTGCAATTCCAAGCTTCTGAAGGTTTGGAATCGTAAATTCATCTACATTCTGGGAAATATGTCCCATAGTATCTGTTCCTTCATCCCCGTACTGGGCTGCATCCGGCATTTCTCCTGCCCCAAAGGAGTCTATTACAATAGTAAATATTCTCTTATATTTCTTCATGGTTTTTGTCTCCTTCCTACTCTTCCAAATATTTCCTCATTTTCACGAACTGTTCTTGAGATACGGTAATCTTTCCGCTTTCCAGGGTGATCAGATTCTCTTTTTCCAAGGCTGCAATACTTCTCTGAACACTTCTCACATTGAATCCAACTCTGTCGGACAGCTCCATCTGTGTCTTGTTCAGCCGCAATATGCAAGTATTTATTTCTTTTTTACATGCGTAGGACTCTAAAAGATACTTCATCAGACGTTCCTTACAGCTCATGAACATATATTTACGGTGATTTACGCTTTCAGATGTCAGGGGTGACATCACGTTTTTCGTCCGCAGAAGAAGTACATTTTCATCATGCTGTATGAGCAGAAGGAAATTGCCCGTCTCAGACGTGAATTACGTGATGCCCAAGATGCACTTGATGTGTTAAAAAAAGCAATCAACATTCTGGGAAAATGACGGAAGCCATTTATCTTGAAGTGTCTGAGAAGACGGAAGCTGCCAAAAAGGCTGGACGCCGGGTTTCCGTCTCCGGAATGTTGAAATTTTTAGGTGTCTCTCGCTCAGGATATCTTGCATGGCTCCACCACGTACCTTGCCTTTCAGTTGAATCATTTGTTTTATCCTGGTCAAAAATCTACCGGCACTCTTACTTCCACGTCTTCCAGATATCCGGCTGATATCCAAGAGTGGATTGTTTTCCATTACGAACCACCGGTGTCTTAATTACCTGCGAGTTTTCCAGTACCTTCTCAAGTTTATCTTCCTCTGCAATGTACTTAATGAGCGCAAGCAGATCCTTATCCTTGCCCTCCCAGTTGATCATATTTTCCAGTCCACCATTTGCCTGAGCAACTGAATTAAATTCGCCCTTACTCATGCCCTTTTCTTTCATATCAATAAACTGAAACTTGATCCCACGTTCCTTAAAGAAACGTTCTGCTTTCTTTGTATCATTGCACTTCTTTGTCCCAAAAATCTGTATATTCAAATCAGTTCTCCTTATCCATCGCCATATGTATCATTTTCTCGAAGGATTCTCTGAAATGCTCATCATCCTCCGATGTTCGTTTTCTTGGGCCTTTTAAGTGATTCTTTCCGGATGCCTTCGTGCTTTCTTATTTAAGTGACGCTCCATAAGCATCTGGTCAATATTCTCATTGGTATACCATTTCCCGGATTGATGAATCGCATATGCGCCCTTTCCAAGTGCCATTGCCGCAACTCCATAATCCTGTGATACAACAATATCGCCTTTATGGCAAATGCTGATCAGTTTATAATCCACTGCATCTGCTCCGGCTCCAACTACGATCACTTCACTGTAATCAGATGCTAACACATGATTGGTATCACACAACAACGTTACCGGGACACTATGCTCTTTTGCAACTTTTTCTACAATACCAACTACCGGACAGGCATCTGCATCAACAAAAATCTGCATATTTTCTCCTTTAATTGTAACTAAATGGCGTACGAACCTCAATAAGATTACCACTGGGATCATAGAGTCTTACAAGCATCTGCCACCTGCAAGTTCTGTCAGTTCTGTGGCATATCGAACGAAATACTTACCAGATTCATATTTCGCAAGCAATCCATCTATATCAAAGTCCTCGAAATACAGTTCCATCATGTTATTGAATGGCGTAGAAGTTTCATTCAATGTTTTCCCCCATACGTCGGCGTCCTGCAAAACAAGTCCCTCCGATAAGATCACATTACCTTCATTCTTAAGAATCACTTGCAGTCCAAATAAGTCCTTATAAAACTCTATGGATTTTTCTATATCATCCACCACGATCAGTACGTTTTTCAGCATATCCGTCACCTCACAATCCGCTTTGAGTCAAGCGAATATTCGCAATCCGCATGCGGTTAAATAATCTTTCCAGACAAATGATCAATTTCATGCTGGCAAATCTGTGCTGTCCATCCTGACAATTTCTGGCGCTGTTTTTTCCAGTTGAAGTCATAATATTCTACTTCAATTTCCTGGTATCTGGTCGTCTTACGAACACCATCCAGAGACAGACAGCCTTCTTCTGTCTCATACATATCACGCTTTGAAACAATCACCGGATTGAACATCACAACATCTATGAATCCCATATTTACAATGATGATATTCTTCTTTACACCAATCATATTTGCAGCCATACCAACGCACCGTTCCCGGTTTGCCTGCAGCGTATCCTGCAGATCCTTTCCAACCTGAATATCAGCTTTTGTGGCTGGTTCAGATGGCTGGCCTAAAAAGAAAACATCCCTTACAATTTGCTTTACCATTTTTTCTCCCTGTAGCTTTCATTCTACTTTTTCCAATTTATTACTTACATCGAGACAAACTTTGTCTCCTTCATTGATATTACGCTCATAGAGCCTAGCGTCCTCCGCTTTTACTGTCACTTCTTTTCCTGAAGAATCCACAAGAGTCACTATTGCCATGACTGGTGCATCATCCGGCCGTTCTTCACAACCAAAATTCAGGTCTTCATCGATTCGTTTTACTGTGTACATCATAACTCAATTCCTCTGGAGATAATATTAAGAATCAGTTTTCTACATACCTTCTCCGATAATATTCCATCGTACGATACTCAATAATATCTTTCTTCCATTTGCTTCTGTGTCAACCAGACTGTTTCCTGTTCAGGGTTTATTTGAACTTCAATATTAATATCACCATCCGTAAATAATATTATTTCATTTTTCATCTATAAGACCTCACATATTCTATCCTATTACACTCGCCCCAAATGGCATAAAAGAGAGTCTTGCCATCTTGAAAAACTGCTTTCCAAATGGAATTCCAACTATCGTAATGCACCAAATGCAACCAACTATTAGGTTTCCAAGTGCCATTTCCCATCCAAAAAATATAATCCATATAAGATTTATCAGAAACGAAAACATGCCATTTCCATACACGATTTCTTTTCCAAACGGCCAGAATGCCAGGGTTGCAAATTTAAAGCATTGCAGACCTACCGGAATTCCAATAATTGTAATACACCATATGCATCCT
>ENA-OQCN01000516-OQCN01000516.1-human-gut-metagenome-genome-assembly--contig:-NODE-516-length-20667-cov-2.506524_pt1 | contig 20667 bp, 25 predicted proteins | sample MGYA00242497_ERZ504576 | MGnify/ENA primary metagenome ERZ504576 (study PRJEB26092, sample SAMD00036296) | human gut metagenome | host: Homo sapiens | study: EMG produced TPA metagenomics assembly of... | reverse complement strand
CTGGTAAAAACGATGTTATTCGAAATATGTACAGGTTGGGTTATTCGTAAAGAAAAGATTGCCGAAGCTGTTGATAAAACTACAGAAGAAGTGGAAAAGTATGTAAGGAATAATCGGATATGATATGGGATTTGGAAATAAATTTGTGAGTATATTAGAGTATGATAAAGAGTGGGAAGAGAAGAAACTCCGAAAGGCAGAGTATGAGGCTGGTAAAGAAGATGGCAAAAGCGAAGGAATCGAGATCGGCAGAGATAAAACCATGGCAGAAATTATCTGTAATATGATTAAGTCCGGCTTCACAATAAAAAAAATTGCAGAAGTAACTGGAAAAAATGCAGAACAGATCCAGACTATATTAAATCAACAAGCACCGTAAACGTGAAACAGGAGAAATCTTTTGAGTGAAGATTTTCTCCTGTTTTTTATACGACATTTTTTTAGACATATTTATTGGTTTTCATCAGCAAGTGCCTGAACCAGAGTCTGTACCTTAGGAGAGAGTCGTCTGTAATATTCTAAGACACGCTGTTCACTCTGTGTAATAGAATCTTTCGGATATACTTCATACCGGAATGGAACGTCGGTATAGCCGATCAGATAATCAACGGAAGTATCAAAAAAATCTGCCATGTGAAGAATCACATCAAGATCCGGTTCTGCAAGTGCGTGTTCATATTTAAAGATTGTCTGCTGCGTGACATGAAATACGTCTGCGACAGCCTGCTGGCTCATGTGTTTTGCTTCCCTTAGTTCTTTTAATCGTATCATGTAAAAATCTCCTTATTACTCTACTTTATCAATAAAAAATGTAACTATATAAAACACACAGGTTGTATTAATAACAGCCAGAAAGTGTTATATAATAATAAAAAAGTATGAACCGCAGAGGAAACAGATATGCGAAAGGAGAAAGTTATGAAAAAACGAATGATAGCATGGCTGCTTTGTGCCTGTATGACATTTACAGCGGCACCGGAAATGCTGCTTGCAGATGTAGCGGCGAAAGGTCAGCAGACACAGGAAGATGAAAAATCGGCCGGGACAGGACAGACTGAGACGGAAACAGACAGGTTAGAGGAAGAAGATCAGAATTCTGAGAAGCTGACGGAAGAAAAAGAGGAAATAGAAAACCAGGAACAGACAGAGATCACGGAAGAGACGGAAACAACTGAATCGGAGTCAACGGAGGAGACAGAGTCAGCTGAAACGGAATTAACAGAAGAGACCGAAATGATCGAGGAATCTGAGGCGCCGGAGGAAACCGAGGACGTTACGGAAGAGACGGAAAGCGCCGAGGAAATCTTAAAGAGAGCACTGTCAGGTGATGAGATCAGCGTATAGCTGGTAGAAGAACTGATAACATTGTTTGATCTTACGGTCGAGGAGGACAATTATCCGGATAATTATTATAGCGACATATCGGCAGATGATTCCTTTTACCGTGATGTGATGGTAGCGTGTGAGTACGGAATGATTGATCTTGCGGCGGGAGAAGAATTCCGGCCGGAAGATGCGGTGACACGCGAATTTGCAGCCCAGACCATGAATGCGATGCTTGGTTTTGTGCCGGAAACGGACAGCTATACTTATCAGGATACCGCAGACGTTACATATAAAGAGGCGGCACAGGTCGCCATCGACCGTGGATGGGTTACGGTTTCCGGTGACAAATTCCTGCCGGGACAGTCCCTTACAACCAAAGAACATGATGCCATGATCGCGGATGCAAAACAGGTTTTATCAGATGCGCAGATAGAGACCGGAAAAGAAAATACCTGTACATTTGCTTCCGGTGTAGTCATCGTGCCGGAGGGGACGGCGGTGTCCATAGATGTGGACGGAACAGTTATGATTGAAAACTGTCCGGTTACGATCACGCAAGGGACAACATTTGCGGTATATGTCAATGATATCGCAATGGCATATAAGGCGAAAAGCGTGCAGAAAGAAGGAACGACGACCTACATCACAACCTCTGATGCGGAGGATGGGGCAGTTTTAAATGTTGACCAGCAGGGAGAACTGGATGTCGATCTGACAGAATTTGTTCCGGCAGATGAGGAAACATATGTGGTAAATAATGTTGCCGTGACAGAAAGCAAGACAAGAGGGATTTCTTATGATGGAAATACCTTAAGGGCAGATAAAACCATTTCCATCTCAGATGATGTCACAGCGACCGTAAATGTTGTGATTTCAAATATGAAAGTAAATTACCGCCTGAAAAACAATGACTATTATTTTACGGTCAGCGGTGATATGGAATATTCCTGCAACGTAAAGGGAGATGCCTTTAAGGATATCAACCATACACTGACACTTGGTGCAGTGCCGCTCGGCGGTATCGGTATGCTGACATTGGCAATGGAGTATAACCTTTCCGGTGAGGCGACGCTTACCGTGGAAAAAGAATTTGAAGCCGGATTTGCATATTCGGATGTTCCGTGTGGTCGGAAACAGCCGGAAAAAAGGATTTTCTTTCTCGGCAGAGGCAGATCTGACCACCGGTGTTGTGCTTTCCACAAAAGCAACACTGGGTATCGTCAGCGGTGATATCAGTGCAAAAGCGGGTGCACGCATGAATATTAAATATGTGCGATACAGTTCCGGAACACCGGCATACTGTGTGTCACAGGCAGCTTATCTGTATGCATCTGTGGGAGCAAGCGCAAAGATCGGAGTTGGTATTCTTTCCAAAACATTCAGTAAGAGCATTGAGATCTGGGGCAAAGATAACAGCCCGGTTCGCGTGTACTATCATATTGAGGATGGAGTGCTAAGAACATCATGTACGCGTGGAAAAGAATTTATCGCGCAGGGCGGCTGGACAAGTTACTGGACTTCACCAGGTTCGAGATATTTCAATCCGGCAGGTGTGGGAAGTTATTTCGATGCGGGTGCGGGCACAGGCGGTGCGATAGTGCCGATTTATACCTATACGCTGGATGATGCAAACCGGGCTACGATCACGGGGTATAACGGAAGTGCAGCGGCGCTCTATATTCCGGAGGAGATTGATGGGCATGAGGTTGTGGCGATTGGAGATGGTGCGTTTAAAAATAGGACTGATTTAAAGACGGTGATGATACCGGATAGTGTAACAAAAATTAGTGGAATGGCATTTTATGGATGCAGCGGGTTAGGAAATGTAACACTGTCAAAAAATTTGAAAAGTCTTGGAAGCAGTACCTTTGGAAATTGTGATGGTTTGACGCAGATAGAGATACCAAAAAGTCTGGAAAGAGCAGGAGATGACTATTTTGCTTCATATGCTCCAGGTGCGTTTTCAGGCTGTAAGAATTTAAAACATATAAGTTTTGAAGAGGGAATTACAGAAATCGCCTATAAATTATTTTCGAATTGTACAGGTTTGGAAGAAATAACTATTCCAGATACGGTTACAACGATAAAGGGAAATGCATTTTATGAATGCAGTAATTTGTCGAAAGTGAAGTTAAGTGAGAATTTAACTGTAATAGAAGCAGATGCATTTCAAGAATGTAATTCCTTACAGAATATAGAATTACCAGAGGGGTTGTCGGAGATAAAAGATAGAGCATTTTATCAATGCTCAAATCTAAAAGAAATAAAAATACCGGACAGTGTGACAAAAATAGAGGGAAGTGCGTTTTATGAATGCAAAAAATTGCAAAATGTAACATTGTCGAAAAATTTGGAGAGCCTTGGAAGCAGTACTTTCGGGAATTGTGATGGCTTGACACAAATAGAGATACCAAAAAGTCTGGAAAGAGCAGGAGATGACTATTTTGCTTCGTACGCGCCAGGGGCATTTTCAGGCTGTAAGAATTTAAAAAACGTAAGTTTTGAAGCTGGCACGACAGTAATAGCTTATAAATATTTTCTAATTGTACAGGTTTGGAGAAAATAACCATTCCGGATACAGTTACAACGATAAAAGGGTATGCATTTTATGAGTGCAGCAATTTGAAAGAAATACAAATAGGAAATGGACTGAAAGAGATAGGCGATAGTGTTTTTTATGAATGCACCTCATTACAAAAAGTGTTATTCCCGGATACGGTCAATTCGATGGGTACAAGTATTTTTTATAACTGTATTAATTTAACAGAGGTTCATTTACCAAATATTCGACAGAATATTATGGCAAATACATTTTATAACTGCAAGAAGCTGACCACCATCAACTTCCCGTCCACCCTGACCACAATCGGAGATTCTGCCTTTTACGGGTGTGAATCTTTACCAGAAGCTATTCTTCCATCAGGGTTAGAAGAAATAGAAAGCAATGCATTCAAAAATTGTAAATCTCTGAAAAAAGCAGTGGTGCCGGACACGGTATCATCCATCGGAAGTTCTGCCTTTTACGGCTGCGAAGCCTTGACCGATATCACGCTAGGCAGCAAATTAAAGAAGATTGATAGCCAGACCTTTTACGGCTGCATAGCCCTGCCATCTATTGTGATCCCTTACAACGTGACCACGATCGGCGACAGTGCCTTTGTCAACTGTACGAAACTGACACAGATTACAGTTCCGCGCAATACGGCTTCGATTGAGTCAAACGCATTTTCCTATCCGAGGAAAATGACGATGTACGGTCCTTCCGGTTGTTATGCCCAGACTTATGCAAACGGAAAAGGCATCAAATACGTTGCGCAGGATATCCATGCTACATCGATCCGTCTGGATATCACGAACAAGACGGCAGAATATTATGATGAGTTCCAGCTTACAGCCACGATCGCACCCCAGAATTTTACGGATGCAGTGACATGGACAAGCTCAAACGAAGATGTGGCAACGGTTTCCGATACCGGATATGTGGAGGTTTGCGGTGTCGGAACAGCGGTGATCACGGTAACAGCGGGAAATGTAAAGGCGGCTTGCACAGTGACCGTACCGCAGCTCATAGACTGGATCGAATTTGACGAAGATGAGATCGAATTAAAATCCGGCGAAACTTACCAGTTAAGACCGGACATTTCACCATCCAATGCTACAAATAAAAAATTGAAATACACTTCCTCGGACACAAAAGTGGCAGAAGTTTCTGCAAGCGGGCTTGTCACTGCAAAATCAGAGGCGAGGCGAGAATCCGGGCTGCAGCAACGGACGGCAGTGATGAATACGCTGTCTGCTATGTGACGGTCACCGGAAAGGCGAAAGTAACCGGAATAACGCTGAACCAGACATCAGCCACGCTTGGCAGAGGAAAGAAACTGGCATTGAAAGCAGCCATTTCGCCGTCCTATGCGTCAAACAAAAAGGTTGTCTGGAAATCCGCCAATACGAAGGTTGCCACGGTGGATGGCAGTGGAAATGTAACTGCAAAAGCGCCGGGCAGAACGAAGATCACGGTGACCTCGGCGGAAAACAGCAGTTATCAGGCATCCTGTACGGTCACGGTGCCGTATAACATCACCTACAAATTGAATAAAGGTAAAAACAATGCTTCCAATCCGTCAACCTATTATGGAAAGAAAATAACACTGAAAAACCCATCCCGCAAAGGATATACATTGCAGGTTGGTATACCGATGCAAAATTTAAAAAGAAGATCAAAACCATAGAAAGCAGCGCAAAATGTGATTATACATTGTATGCAAAGTGGACGAAAGTAAACGTGGCGAAGGTTTCCATTACATCCGCAAAAAACAGCAAGAGTAAACAGATCTTACTGAAATATAAGAAAATATCCGGCATAAAAGGCTACGAGATTTCTTACAGTACGGATAAAAAATTCAAAAAAGCGGTGACCAGGAAAAACACGACAAAAACATCATATACCATCAGCAAACTGAAAAAGGGAAAGACCTACTATGTGCGTATCCGGGCTTACAAAGTGGATTCCACAGGCAAAAAAGTGTATGGAAAATATACGTCCGTGAAAAAAGTTAAGGTCAGCAAATAAAAAATAATGTGTGTAGCGGTCAGAAGAGATGACAGGGAAAGCAGTGTCGGGATTGATATTCAGTCCGGGCACTGTCTTTCGTTAAAAATGAACCTTCTTTTTTGTGCAGACTGCACAAGAAATTTCAAATCAGTTGCATACGAAGAATGACGTATGCTAAGATAAATCAAAGCATATTTCTACCATGTGAACAGCGTTATTCAGACAGTTACATTTGCTTCACATGACCATAAGGATGACACATCCGTCTACATTTCAAAAAACATTTCAGAAATCTATGCTTTTTATCCACAAAAATGAAAAGCAGGAGATCTGGATGAGCCTCCTGCACATAGGAGGAACTGAATATGAAGAAGGGTACACAGGTATCAGAAAAGATACCAGCAGCCAACCGTCAGTACAAAGACACCGTATTCCGCATGTTGTTTTCAGAGAAAGAGAACCTTTTATCTTTGTACAATGCAGTAACCGGGAATGCTTATCAGAACGCAGATGATCTGAAAATCGTCACGCTGGAAAATGCAATCTACATGGGGATGAAAAACGACCTGGCATTTATGTTAGAGACGAATATTTATCTCTACGAGCACCAGTCCACGTTAAATCCCAACATACCGCTGCGGGATCTGATTTACATAGGAATCGAATATCAGCAGTATGTTGATGATAAGTCCTTGTATTCGTCCCGCCTGCAGAAGATACCGGCACCGAAATTTATGGTATTTTATAATGGAACGGATGCAGTGGATGACCGGGTGGAACTTCGACTGTCAAACGCTTATGAGCATCTGGCTGGCGAGCCGGACCTGGAGTTAAAAGTCCTGATGTTAAACGTCAATGAAGGACATAACAAAGAGCTGATGGAGCAGTGTCAGACATTGAAGGAATATGCCATTTATGTAGCGAGAGTCCGCAAATATACATCAGAAATGAACTTAAACGATGCAGTTGTACGGGCAATCGATGAATGTATCAAAGAAGGAATTTTGGTGGAATTTCTTCGGAAGAATCGTTCGGAGGTAAAGATGGTGAGTATTTTGGAATATGATAAAGAGTGGGAAGAGAAAAAACTCCGAAAGGCAGAATATGAGGCTGGCAAAAGTGACGGAATCGAGATCGCAGAAGAGAGAATGATCCATAATATGATTAAGCTGGATTTCCCAATAGAAAAAATTGCAGAAGTAACTGGAAAATCGCCAGTGGAAATAGAACAATATTTACAATCGAACAGACAATAAATATTTTAAAAAGATTACGGAAACTGTTGATAAAACTATATAAAAAATAATGAAATGAACAGTAAATAATAAAATCCTCTGTAAACAGAAAAACAGGTGGCAAATAGCACCTGACTGTTTGCAGAGATTTTATTATTACTATTTACCAATAAAAATTTATCGTAAAACAATAAAAATATATTGCAAAATCAAGATATATGTGTATAATAAAGGAAAACAATAAAACCAGAAAGAAAAATCTGGAATCAAAAACAAACTCAAAGAAAAGTGAATCAGATCAGGAGGAGAATCATTTATGCAGCAAAAAGAAATTTCACGGTGGCTAAAAGCAATCACGATTGTACTGGCGCTGATGGGGGCGGTGTTCTTTCTATATATTATGCCGGTACTTGCAATGTCATGGAGGGACGCGGATGAATCACTGGCGTATCTTTTTATGCCGGGGCTGTTGTACGGCTGGTGCATTGCGGTGATCTGTTATGCGATCCTGTACCAGTTCTGGAAAGTATGTGTGCAGATCGGAAAAGACAATTCATTCTCAAAAGAAAATGCAAAATGTTTTCGAAATATCAGTCACTTCGCATTGCTGCTCGCAGTTGTGTGGTTTGCGGGAATTGTTTTTCTGGCAATCTTAGCGGTCAGGCAGCCCGGAATCAGTATTTTTATGATCACCGCAGTTTTGCTTTCGGTCATGATATCTGTTTTGGCAGCGGCATTATCACATCTGATCCTGAAGGCCTACGAATTAAAACAGGAAAATGAACTTACGATATAAGGAGAGACAAATGGCGATTATCATAAATATAGATGTAATGCTTGCAAAGCGGAAAATGAGTGTAACTGAACTCTCGGAAAAAGTAGGTATTACAATGGCAAATATTTCCATACTAAAAAATGGAAAGGCAAAAGCAATCAAAGTAGACACATTAAACAAGATCTGCCGGGCGTTGGGCTGCCAGCCGGGAGATATTTTAGAATATGTTCCATCGGATGATGAAATTTAATATATTGTACGGAATGAAGCAGGAATATGACAGTTTATGAAAAACTGAAGCAGGAACAGGACAGCTTATTGGAAAAGGAAGGGAGCATGAAAATGGATCAGAATCTTACAGTCAGTTACGAGGAGCAGAAAGCGCAGTGGCAGGAAAGAAAAAAACAGCAGCAGAAAGAAAATGCGGGGATTTTTAAAAAACTTGCGCCGGCAAGCCTCATTTACGCACTGATCTATACAGTCTGTATTTACAAAAATATGACAGGTGCCGCAGTACTTCTGTGGGTGGTGGCAACGATCGGATATATCTGTTACATCGTTAAAACGGTAAAGGAAAGAAAAGTTTTTAAAACAACAATAATTTTTGCTGTGTATATGCTGATCCTTGCGGGCAGTACATTTACAACCGGAAATGAGTGGATCATCTGGATGAACTATTGCTGGATCTTTGCATTCACGGTGTGTTTCCTGATACGAAATATGGCAGATGAAAACGAATGGAATTTCTGGGATTACCTGTGCGGTGGAGTAAATGCTGTATTTGGAGCAATTGGCAGCATTGCAAGACCATTTGGCGATGGAAACGATTTTGCACGTTTGCGGGAGAAAAAAGAAAATGGCAAAGCGCGTGAGATCCTGATCGGAATTGCAGTAGCGATACCGGTGGTTCTTCTGATCGGTGGATTGTTAATGTCGGCGGATCTGGTATTTTCAAATATGATTGCAAAAGTTTTCGAAGGAATCAGGATACCGGCAAACCTGGCAGGGATTTGTTTCATGTTATGTTTTGGTTTTATTTCATCTTACTGTGGAGTCAGATATACAGCATACAGAAAAGACCGGCAGGACAGGGAAGTAAAAATTCTTACAGAGACGACAGCAATGTTTACGGTTTCGGTCTTAGTGGCGGTATTATATGTGATATTCTGTGGTATACAGATCATATATCTGTTTGGCGGTGGCGGGGAGCTGCCGGCAGGAGTGACCTATGCCGAATATGCAAGGCAGGGATTTTTCCAGCTCCTTGTGGTGTGTATTTTAAATCTGGGGGCGGTTCTTACAATGGAGCATTTCTTTCAGAGGAACAGGGCGGTCGATGCCGTTCTGACGGTGATCTCTGTATGTACGATCATTATGACAGCATCGAGCAGGTGGAGAATGATCCTGTATATCCGGGCATACCAGCTCACATTTTTGCGTGTTGTGGTACTTGTGGCACTGGCAGTGATCACGCTTCTGATGGCAGGGACGATCTGTTATATCTGGAACCGCAGGTTCCCGTTGTTTCAGTATGGAATGGCGGTTGTGTGCGTCAGTTATGTCCTGTTTGCCTTTGCACATGTAGATGCGGGGATTGCCGCCTATGATCTGGCGCAGATCGAAAATGGAAATACTGCGGGAGATTACAGTTATCTCTCCTGTTTATCAACGGATGCGGCACCAGTGATCGCTGAGTACTTAAAAGAACATCCGGACAAGAGTTATTACGGGGATGGAATATATAACTGGAAGTGGGAATATATGCAGGAAAATGACAGGATGAACCAGCCTGTGACGCTCCGGACATTTAATCTGTCTTATCTGCGTGCAAAAAGAATATTTTCAGAAAAATAGGTCATAAGTATCAGATTATTGTCATAAAAATAATATTTATTTACAAATGTTCTCCGGTTTTGTATAATGAAACAAAGATGTTGTGAAAATTTATGATGAGGAGAACAAAAGATGAAAGGAAAAACAGCTGGAAAGATAATTGCACTGTTTGCCGTGGCGGGAATGCTCGCCGGGTGTGGTGGAAAAACAGGTACTACGCCGGATGATTATGCGACAAACGATGGCTATATTACAACGGAAACCGCCGGGAACAGTACAGGCGGTGCACAGTCGGATACCACATCGGGCACGGCAGGAATTTCGAAAGAAAATATAAAAGTCGGCGTGCTTTATATTTCAGATCCGGATGAGGGAAGCGGATATTCTTACACGCATGATCTGGGAATTGTGGGAATGCAGGAAATCTGGTTTAAGCGATGATTAGATTGAGAGAAAGATCGTGGATGACTCTGACGCAAAGGCGACGGAGGAAGCAATCGAAGCATGTATTTCGGATGGGTGCAATATTATTTTTACAACCAGCTGGGGGTATATGGAAACAACAGCAGAGATGGCTGAAAATATCCGGATATTTACTTTTCCCATGGAACCGGTTATATGTCAAATGGAAAGAACTTCAACAATTATTTTGGTCGTATTTACCAGGTAAGGTATTTAAGCGGTATCGTGGCTGGCATGAATACAAAGTCGGATAAGGTCGGCTATGTTGCAGCGCAGGATTCTTCCAATTCGGAGGTGACAGGTGGAATTGATGCATTTGCGATCGGTGTTGCAGCTGTTAACCCGGAGGCAAAGATCTATGTGGCAGTCACAAACAGCTGGGATGATCCGGATAAGGAAAAAGCAGCATCGGAACAGCTGTTGGATATGGGCTGTGATGTGATGGCACAGCATTGTGATACGCCGTATCCGCAGACACTCGCACAGGAACGTGGTGTATATGGTATCGGCTATAACTCAGATATGAGCAAGGAAACACCGGATGCCTGTCTGACGAGTGTTATCTGGAACTGGAGTGCATACTATACTTCGGCAGTTAAGAGTATTATCAATGGAACCTGGATGGATCAAACTATTATGGAGGTATGGCAGAGGGGCTGGTACAGCTGACGAATCTGGCATCTTTTGCGGCAGAGGGTACGCAGGAGAAGGTGGATGAAGCGACTGCAGAAATTTTAAGTGGCAGCAATAATGTTTTTGACGGAGTGATGGAGACAAATACAGGGGAGACGGTTGGAACAGAGAATGGAACCTTAGATGATGCAACGATTACCGGCGGCATTGACTGGTATTATAAAAACGTTGTGATTGTGGACTAGGGGGAGAATGAGATGATGAAATTGACGATTCGAAAAAAAGTTTTATTCTGTTCTTTGATACCGCTGCTTCTGTTAGGAGGAATTATCCTTCTGATCGCGTCCACGATCGTAAAGGGTGCAATTATCGATCAGGTGGAAAATTCATTAAAAGGAACTGCAATCGCGACGCAGGCAGCTTATGACCAGAATGCAGGTACCTATTTGCAGACGGAAAATGGTGATATCTGGAAAGGAAGTTATAACATTTCACAGTCAGAGAATCTGGTGGATACCATCAAACAGGAGTCTGGGATGGATGTGACATTTTTCTATGGATCACAGAGAATCATACTTCTGCAGTCGACAAAAATGGTGACAGGATTCTGGGAAGTCCGGCGGGTGACAAGGTTGTTGAAAAGGTATTAAATGGTGGTGAGGAATATTTCAGTGATAATGTATCCATGGATGGCACCATATACTATGGCTATTATGTTCCGGTATATCAGAAAGGCGACAGCGGTACTCCGATCGGTATGGTGTTTGCAGGGGCGGAGAAACAGGAAATCTCCCACAGCGTGATACAGATCATTAATACGATCGTAGCCATCGTGCTTGTGGTACTTGTTATCTGTATCATTATCGTGGAGATCAGTGCAACCTCGATCACACGTGCATTAAAGAAAGGAATTGCAAATGTGCAGGAAGTGTCTGCCGGTCATCTTGACGTAGAGTTTGACAAGAAGATCTTAGGGCGGAAAGATGAAGTCGGAGATCTGACCAAAGCGATACAGCATTTACAGAAAGAACTGGAAAAGATCATTAAGGGAATCAAGGAAAGTACCGATATGCTGATGGAAGCATCCAATACTTTAGAGGATACATCCCATCAGACTTACGATGGAATGCGTGAGGTGGAGGCAACGGTAGATTCTATTACAACCGGGGCAAATTTACAGGCAGAGGATGCAAAAAAAGCTTCTGACAATGTAAAATATATGGGAAATCTGATCATTGAGACCGGCAGGGCAGCAGATGAGCTGAATGAAAGTGCAGATCAGATGAAACAGTCCAGTGATGCGGCTGTTGTTACGATCGATGAACTAAAACGAATCAGCGAAGAAGTAAAGACAGCTGTTGCAACGATCGCGGAACAGACGAAACAGACAAATATTTCAGCACAGAGTATTCAGAAGGCATCGCAGTTTATTTCTGAAATTGCATCCCAGACGAATCTTCTTTCTTTAAATGCCAGCATTGAAGCCGCACGTGCAGGTGAGGCGGGAAAGGGTTTTGCGGTTGTGGCATCTGAGATACAGAAGCTTGCAGAACAGTCTGATACGGCGAGTGGCAATATCGGCGAAATCGTAAATACACTGATCGGAAACTCCCAGCGTGTGGTTGAGACAATGGGCAAGACACAGGAGATCATTGAAAAACAGAATATGCATATCGAGAGTACGGAGCAGATGGTAAATGGTGTTATGGGTGAGATCGACGCATCTATTGAACGAATTCGCCAGATTGAAACACGTACAAAGAAATTAGAGAGTGCAAGAACAGAGATCATAGATGTCATTGATTCTTTGTCAGAGATTGCACAGCAGAATGTGGAAGGAACCACGCAGACAAGTTCATCCATCACAGAGATTACGGACAGTTTTCAGAATATCAAGGATTCTACCGAAAATCTGCGTAATATGGCGGATATGCTTGCACACAATATCAGACATTTTGATATATGATAAAAATATGGCCTTAAGCTGCAGAATATGGAGACAAAACAGATGGAAGTGCTTGCTGTTTTTGACGAGAAGAATTATGACGACACAACAAAAGTATATGAAAAATATAATGTGCGTGGTGTAATTTTCCGGGATGGAAAGATTGCCATGCAGTGTAGTACGGATGGCGAATATAAGATGCCCGGCGGCGGGATGGAAAAGGGAGAGAGTTTTTTAGAAACCCTTGTGCGTGAGATCCGTGAAGAGACAGGGCTTACCGTTTTAAAAGAGTCTGTGTGTGAACTAGGGGAGATCCTTGAGATGCGCCGCGATATATTTGATCCGTCCTGTAAATATATCTGTCATTCTTACTTTTATTACTGTAAGGTAGGGGAAAAACGGGAGAAACTTCATCTGACACCCAGTGAAGTGGCAAAGGGGTATTATCTTAAGTGGGAGCAACCGGAGACTGTATACAATACCAATATACGCATAGAAAAGGATCCGTGGATCATTCGTGACACTGCATTTGTGAAGATGATTCTGGATGGAAAAGTAAAATTGCCGGAATAAAAAGGCAAAGAAGAAATCCGGTACATAAAATAATAGAATGTCCGCGGAGCGCGCATTCTATTATTTTTGTGGAAGAACGACAAAAAATATGTTATACTTAACAATATGTATTGCAGAAAAACTGATCTGATATGCAATAGATAAAGGCACAGATAAATGACGGAGGATGGCGCATATGAATGAAAATTATGTAACACTTACCATTGGAAAACAGAAAAATATTGCACTGATCGCGCATGATAATAAAAAAGCAGAGCTGATCGCATGGTGCGAAACAAATAAAGAGATCCTGAAAAATCATTTCCTTTGTGGAACAGGGACCACGGCACGTATGATTACAGACCAGACCGGACTTCCGGTTCGTGGATATAACAGCGGCCCTCTTGGTGGAGACCAGCAGATCGGTGCAAAGATCGTTGAGGGAAAAGTAGACTTTGTCATTTTCTTTTCTGATCCATTGACTGCACAGCCTCATGATCCTGATGTAAAGGCACTACTTCGTATTGCACAGGTATATGATATCCCGATCGCAAACAATAAGGCATCGGCAGACTTTATGATCAGATCTGAATATATGAATGAAGAGTATGAGCATGAGGTGATCAACTTCAAAGAAAACATCAAAAAACGCTCAGAGACATTATAAGGGGGAACATTTTTCATGAGCAAAGTAGCAATCGTATCAGATAGCAACAGCGGAATCACGCAGAGTATGGCAAAGGAACTTGGAGTTACCGTGATGCCGATGCCTTTTTTGTGGGAGGCAAGACACTGTATGAAGATATCGATCTGTCACAGGAAGAGTTTTACCAGATGCTTTCCGAGAAGACAGACATCCATACATCCATGCCGCTTGTAGGAAATGTGACAGATACCTGGGATGAATTGTTAAAAGAGTACGATGAGATCGTACATATCCCAATGTCGTCCGGACTTAGTGGTTCCTGTGAGACAGCCATGATGCTTTCCCAGGATTATGATGGAAAGGTGCAGGTGGTGAACAATCAGAGAATTTCTGTTACACAGCGCCAGTCTGTTTTAGATGCACTTGCGCTTGCAAAACAGGGAAGAACTGCATCTGAGATCAAGACAATTTTAGAGCGTGATAAATTTGAATCATCGATTTACATTATGGTGGACACGCTGTATTATCTGAAAAAAGGCGGCAGGATCACACCAGCTGCTGCCGCGCTTGGAACACTGTTAAAATTAAAACCGGTGCTTCAGATTCAGGGTGAAAAATTAGATGCATTTGCCAAGCAAGAACGGTAAAACAGGCAAAGAGTATCATGATTGAGGCAATGAAGAATGATTTTGCCAACCGGTTTAACGATCCGAACGGAGAGCATATGTATCTTGAGATGGCATATACGCATGATTTAGAAGCGGCAGAAAACTTCAAGAAAGAAGTGCAGGAGGCATTTCCGGGGATGGAGATCCGTATGGATCCGCTTTCACTTAGCATTTCCTGCCATATCGGACCGGGAGCGTTAGCAGTGGCATGTTCAAGAAAGATTCCAGAGCTGGAAGCGTAATAGAAAAATAAAAGAGAACAGAGAGAAAAGCCAGATAAAGCAATCGCCTGAAATCTGAATTACAAGAGATAATTCGGATCTCAGGCGATTTTTACCTATAGAAATTAAAAGTCCTTTGCAGACAGAAAAATTTCACGCTGTTTAGGCTGGAGAACTGCTGTGCTGCCGTATCTTTTTGCTTTTCCAAATGATATAAGTGATCATCAGAGGAATACCGGCGCCCACCCAGGCAGCAGGATCAGCAAGGCAGATCCCCTGATAACCGAGTGGTTTCTGCAGGAGTGCGATCGCAACAAAGCGGCATACCAGCTCGATCACGCCACTCAACATTGGAACAAGTCCTTCGCCTAATCCCTGTAAGGCATTGCGGTATAAAAAGATCATGGCAAGCGGGAGGAAAAACCAGCTTACAGTTTTTAAGTACATCATTGCATAGGAGAAAATTTCATCGGAAGGATTACTTACAAACCAGCTCACGATAAATTCTCCACCGAAAATACAGATGGCAGCACCGATGGCTGCAGCAGCGATACAGATGAAAAATCCTTTGCGCATACCGTCGAAAATACGGTCGTATTTTCCTGCACCGAGATTCTGACCACAGTAGGTTGCCATGGCGGTGCCGAGCGTCGGCATGGTCTGAGTTGCGATATTGTTGACTTTAGAAGCGGCTGTAAAGGAAGCAACCACACTGGAACCAAACACGTTGACAGCACTCTGTAAGATCATGTTCAATGGCGGTGATGGAGTAATTTAATGCCATTGGGATACCGATCGAGAGCATGTTAATGACACCCGGGCGATCCAGATAATAGTCCGCTTTTGTTGTGCGAAGGATCTCAAACTGCCGGAACATATGGATAAAACATAAAATTGCGGAGATTCCCTGCGCAATGATGGTGGCATAGGCGGCACCGGCGGTTCCCGCTTTCAGTACGACAATAAATAAAAGATCCAGTACCACATTTAATATAGAAGAAATGATCAAAAAGTAGAGCGGTGTTTTGCTGTCTCCAATACCTCTTAAGATACCGGCGGATACATTGTAGAGCATTGTTAAGATGATACCTGCAAAAATGACCTTGATGTAAGCATCTGCCATGGATAAGATATTATCCGGTGTATGCATCCAGACTAAAAACAGGCGGGAAGCGGCAACGGTCGGAATCGTAAGAATTGCAGATACGATCACGGTTAAGATCAGGGAGAGTGCAACGTAGTGTTTTAACAAGCGAAAATCTTTTGCACCGAAGGCATGCGAAATCATGACACCAAATCCCTGTGCGATTCCGGTGGCAAAGCCGAGCACTAAAAACATGATACATCCGGTGGAACCGACGGCAGCAAGTGCATCTTCGCCGAGGTATCTTCCCACGATGATCGTGTCTACCATATTATAAAATTGCTGGAACAGATTTCCTAATAAAACCGGAATGGAAAAAAGCAGTATGATTTTTAATGAACTGCCGGTGGTCATATCTTTTGTCATGCTACTGGAAACTCCTTTCAAACTTTGGTATGATGTAATTATTCAGTGCACATATATGCAGTATAATGTAATAAACATGTAAGGCTTAGTATACGTCACAAAAATCAGAAATACAAGCGGAAAATAAGACTTTTTTCCTAATTTTTTTAAGGGAGAATCAGATGGACATTAATTTGGAATACTATAAGATATTTTATTATACGGCAAAGCAGAAAAGTGTTACGTTAGCGGCAGAAAAACTGTCAATCTCACAGCCGGCAGTCAGCCAGGCGATCAAGCATTTAGAGAAGGATCTTGGCTGTGCATTGTTTGTAAGAATGGCAAAGGGAGTACGTCTGACCAAGGAGGGTGAGATGCTGTTTTCCTATGTGGAACGCGGCTATGAGGCGATTCTTTCCGGAGAAAAAAGACTTCTTGAGATGCTAAACCTTGAAAAGGGAGAAATCTGCATCGGTGCAAGTGATATGACATTAAAATATTATCTGCTTCCATATTTAGAGCGGTTTCATGAAAAATATCCCAATATCCGCGTGACCGTGACCAATGCGCCAACACCGGAAACTTTACAGCATCTTGCGGATGGCAGGATCGATTTTGGAATCGTGAGCTCTCCGGTGGAGCCGCAGGGATGGCTTAAGATCATCCCGGTCAAAGAGATCCGCGACGTTTTTGTGGCAGGGAAAAAATACAAAGAGCTCTGTGGGAGAAAGATGCAATACAAAGAACTTTCGGAATATCCGCTGATGTGTTTAGAGGGAAGCACCTCGACGAGACATTATGTGGAGGCATTTTTAGAAGAAGAAGGTGTGACGGTGTCCCCGGAATTTGAACTTGCCACCAGTGATATGCTGATTCAGTTTGCGCTCCGCAATCTTGGGATCGCAAGTGTGATGGAAGAGTTTGCAAAAGAGTATGAGGAGGATGGCAGGCTTTTTAAGCTGCAGTTTGAAAAAGAAATTCCGGCACGAAAATTCTGTATCGTATTAAATGAGAGGATCCCGATGTCTGCGGCTGCGGCAAAGCTTTTAAAAGGACTTTTATAAATTCACATAATGAATGATTATATCAGATATAAAGAATATTAATTTTACTTATAGAGAAACATCATGTATAATCAGTAAGTAAACAGGAATAGCATAGAGAAACTAGGAGGATATTCAAATGGTAAAAGCAGTCGTTGGAGCCAACTGGGGCGATGAAGGAAAAGGAAAGATCACAGATATGCTTGCGAAGGAAGCAGATATTATCGTACGTTTCCAGGGTGGTGCAAATGCAGGTCATACGATCGTAAATGATTACGGAAGTTTGCACTTCACACATTACCGTCAGGTGTATTTTACGGACACACCACAAGCGTGATCGGCAATGGTGTCGCTTTAAATATTCCGGTACTTATCAAAGAGATCCAGTCTATCGTGGAGCGAGGCGTTCCGAAGCCAAAGATTTTAGTTTCAGACCGTGCACAGATGGTTATGCCGTACCACATTCTGTTTGACCAGTATGAGGAGGAGCGTTTAGGCGGAAAATCTTTCGGTTCCACAAAGTCAGGTATCGCACCATTTTACTCTGATAAATACGCAAAGATCGGTTTCCAGGTCAGCGAGTTATTTGACGAGGAGCTGTTAAAAGAAAAGTTGTCCGTATTGCAGAGACAAAGAATGTACTCTTAGAGCATTTATATCATAAACCACTGATCAACCCGGATGAATTATTAGAGACATTACATGAGTACCGCGATACCATCGCACCTTATGTATGTGATGTTTCTTCTTATCTGGATCAGGCAATCAAAGAAGGAAAGACTATTTTATTAGAGGGACAGCTTGGAACTTTAAAAGATCCGGATCACGGAATCTATCCGATGGTTACATCTTCCTCTACACTGGCAGCGTATGGTGCAATCGGTGCAGGTATCCCGCCATATGAGATCAAACAGATCGTGACTGTATGTAAAGCATACTCTTCCGCAGTCGGAGCAGGTGCATTTGTCAGCGAGATCTTCGGTGATGAGGCAGATGAACTCAGAAGACGCGTGGTGACGGCGGTGAGTTCGGTGCAACCACAGGACGTCCGAGACGTATGGGATGGTTCGACTGTGTAGCAAGTAAATATGGCTGCCGTCTGCAGGGAACCACAGATGTTGCATTTACCGTACTCGATGTACTTGGCTACTTAGATGAGATCCCGGTATGTGTTGGATATGAGATCGACGGTGAAGTGACAACAGATTTCCCGACCACAGCAAAATTAGAGAAAGCAAAACCGGTATTAAAGAACCTTCCGGGATGGAAATGTGATATCCGTGGAATCAAGAAATATGAGGATCTTCCGGAAAACTGCAGAAAATATGTAGAGTTCATCGAGGAACAGATCGGCTACCCGATCACAATGGTTTCAAACGGACCGGGAAGAGACGATATCATTTACCGTACCAAATAGGAAAAAGGACTATCCGATATGATAAAAAATATTATTTTTGACGTAGGAATGGTGTTAGTCAACTGGGATCCGCATGCGGCGTTTCAGGAGTTAGGTTTTGATGAAAAGACAGAGGAGGCGGTTGGAAATGCGACTGTTTACTCTGATGCCTGGAATGAATCAGACCGCAGTGTTCTGGATGCAGAGGAGCAGCTTGCTGTATTTGTCCAAAATGCGCCGGAATATGAAAAAGAGATCCGCCTGTTCTGGGAAAATGTTGCACGGGCAATTTGTCAGTACGATTATTCGCGCGCATGGATCCGGGAGCTGAAACAGAAAGGTTACCATGTGTATATCCTTTCTAATTACGGAAAATGGACTTATGAACATACAGCGGAAGCTCTTTCATTTCTTTCGGATGTGGACGGACAGGTATTTTCCTTTGAAGTTCATCAGATCAAGCCGGAACCGGAGATCTATCGGACACTGTTAGACAAATTTAACCTTGTGGCAGATGAATGTGTATTTTTAGATGACCGCAGGGAAAATATCGAAGCAGCGGAAACACAGGGTATTCATACCGTGTTGTTTACGACGTATCAGGATGCTTTGGAAAAATTAAAAACATATGGTGTTATGTAGGAAATGGTACATGACTGCATAAAATCGTATCACAGGAAGAGATACAGAATAAGAGCAGCTTTCACGGATGTGGAGGCTGCTTTTATTTATGATAATAGAATGCTCGCAGAGTGTACATTCTATTATTCATGACAATAGAATGCTCGCAGGGTGTGCATTCTATTGTATATGTTCACACTTTTATCACAGATTCATCCTCCTTTAAACACAATTACACGTTAATCTTATAAAGTAATAATTTGGTTACTGGTCACACGATAAGTGCGGATAGTGGCATATATTGAGAATGAAATAAGGAGGAGAGAAACGTGATTGAGATCAATCATCTGGTAAAAAAATATGGCAGTCATGTTGCTGTTGATGATCTGTCGCTCACGGTAGAGCCGGGTAAAATCTATGGTTTTCTGGGCCCGAACGGAGCCGGAAAATCAACAACGATGAACATTATTACCGGCTACCTTGCAGCGACATCTGGTGAGGTAAAGATCAACGGATTTGATGTGTTAAAACAGCCGGAGGAAGCAAAAAAGTGTGTGGGGTATCTGCCGGAACTGCCGCCTCTTTATATGGATATGACGGTAAAAGAATATCTGGATTTTGTGGCTGAATTAAAGAAGATAGAGAAAAGCCTGCGGGCAGGATATGTGAAGGAAGTCATGGAAATTACAAAAACAGAGGAAGTATCGGGAAGACTGATCCGTAACCTGTCAAAAGGTTACCGCCAGAGAGTCGGTTTTGCGCAGGCAGTACTTGGATATCCGGAAATACTGATCTTAGATGAGCCGACCGTAGGATTGGATCCGAAACAGATCATAGAGATCAGGGATCTCATCAAGGAACTTGGAAAGAAACATACGATCATACTAAGTTCCCATATTTTGTCTGAAATCTCTGCTGTCTGTGATCATGTATTTATTATTTCGCACGGAAAACTCGTTGCCAGTGATTCCACGGAGAATCTGTTAGAGCGGATGACCGGTGCACAGGAGATCGAGCTGCTAGTGAAAGCAGAGGAAGATACTGCGGAAACAGCGATCCGTGAGATCGCACAGGTGGAGCGGTGTGAAAAAACAGAGTCGAAAGAGGATGGCGCGGTACAGCTTCTTGTGACGGCAAAAAAAGATGCGGATGTACGCGAGGCGATTTATCACACCTGCGTGGAACACCATATGCCGATCTTAGAGATGAAGCAGCATCGAAGTCCTTAGAGGATGTATTCCTTGAACTCACATCACAGGAAGGAGGAACA
>ENA-OQCN01000515-OQCN01000515.1-human-gut-metagenome-genome-assembly--contig:-NODE-515-length-20668-cov-3.177499_pt1 | contig 20668 bp, 24 predicted proteins | sample MGYA00242497_ERZ504576 | MGnify/ENA primary metagenome ERZ504576 (study PRJEB26092, sample SAMD00036296) | human gut metagenome | host: Homo sapiens | study: EMG produced TPA metagenomics assembly of... | reverse complement strand
GTAAAATCGTTTTTCTCCAACAAAATTTCTCCTTTCAACCGCAATAGCCTTATAAAAATGTAAATATTTTACAATAACTGTTCTATACCGAAAAAAGAGCCAAGACACAGTCTTAACTCTTATTCCTCCATAACATTTGTATTAAGTTTGCCGTTATGTTATGACCAAAGATTTGCTATTGAGCTGATAAACTGAGTAAAGAGGTTTTCACTTTCCGGAGAAGTAACCTCTGCCTTATCTCCACCCGATAGTGAAACAAATTCTTGCTGAGAACTTGATGCTTTGGTCAAACCAAGCTGGTTTTCGGCATATTTTTCAATGTCTGATGAGCTAAGCTTTGCCTGCAAGCTCATTTCTGTCTGTGTGTAAACACTCTGTGCATTTGAGAGTGTTTCTTTTGCGGTAATAATCTGCTGATTTAACTCTGTGATTCTTACCTGTCCCACAATAATTGTTGCAATAATCATTGCAACTGCCGCACCGCCGATTGTACCGAGTGCAACCTTAAGCGGATTGTGTCTGCGCTTTCTGATTTTATGTAATTCCTCTTCCGGCAGAGAAATTACTTTTTTACCGGTCTTTTTCTTAGGTTCTTTTACCTTTTCTACTTCTTCGTCACGCTTTGGCAAAGGAGCTGCTGAAGCCTGGTCAAAAAAGACTCAAATCATAAGCTGCGTTTCTGTTTTCATATGCCATATTCTGCACCCTGTGCCTTTCCGATATCATTTATAATAAAACACACAATATACTCATTTTTCAAAACGAGCAAAATATTTCACAAATTTAACATTTTAAAAGAATTATACGTATTTAAAGCACGATAAATCTTCTTTAAAGTCCTATATTATGCGTACATATAGTAATTGCAGTATAAAATAGCTACTACTAATAGTATCTGTAACCTTATTTACAGCTTTGTTATATTTTACTACAATTTAGCTCATTTGTCCATAGCTACCAAAGAAAAAACTATATTTTTTCGCATATTCTCAACTTTGCACTTCTCGCCCTGGGATTTAATTCCAATTCTGTCCCATTTGCACAAATCGGTTTTCTGGTAATAAGTTTTGCCTTGGGCTTATTGCCACATACGCACACAGGAAAATCTTTCGGGCAAGTACATCCCTTACACCATGATGCCATTTTTTGCTTAACAATTCTGTCCTCAAGCGAATGGAATGTAATAACCGCAAGCCTTCCGCCCGAACCGAGCATTTCAAACGCTCCGTCAAGACCTTTGTTAAGTGCTCCGAGTTCGTCATTTACCGCTATTCTTATAGCCTGAAATGTTTTTCTTGCAGGATGTCCTTCTCTTCGCACTTTCTGCGGAACATTCTGTTTGATAATCTCGGCAAGCTGTAAGGTAGTTTCAATTTTCTTTTCTTCTCTCGCTTTCACAATACCCTTTGCAATGGAATCCGCAATTTTCTTCACCGTAGGTGTAAATAATTCTGCGTAATTCTTCAAAAGGAAGCGAATTTACCAAATCTGCGGCTGTTGTACCGCTTTGGCTCATTCTCATATCAAGAGGAGCATCCTCGTGAAAAGAAAATCCCCGCTCGGCTGTGTCAAGCTGATGAGAAGAAACACCGATGTCAAGCATAACCCCATCAAGTCTGCCAACGCCTCTTTGCTTTAAAAGCTCGGCAATGTCTGCAAAGTTGCCCTTTATGATTATTGAATTTTCATTTTTGCAAAAACGCTTTGTAAGCGTTTGGATAGCATCGGGATCACGGTCAATTGAGATAAGTTTACCTGTAGTAAGGTGTTTTAGAATCTCACTGCTGTGTCCCCCACCGCCTGCAGTACCATCGCATAAATGCCGTTTTCTTTAATATTAAGCCCTTCGATGGTTTCATTGAGCAGGACGGGAATATGATTAAATTCCATAGCTTGCTCCTTATCCGAATGAAAGGCTGCCAACTGCGTCGGCAAGCTGATCCTTCTGTGAATTTACATAATCCTCAAACACTGACTTGCTCCAAATCTCAATACGATTATTAAGACCGATTACAAGAGCATCGCTGTCAAGCTTTGCGTTCTCCCTTAAAGTTTGCGGAAGCTGAACTCTGCCCTGTGAATTAGGCGATACTTCAACAGCGGTTGCCGTAAAAGTATATTGGAGAATCATAGCTTTGTTAGCGGGTAGCTGCATAATCTGTGAACAGAAATGCTCAAAAACTTCCTTAGACATAACCTGAATACAAGGAGTGCCAAATCCCTGTGCTACATAAAAGGTTTCTCCGAGTCGTCACGGAATTTTGCAGGCAAAACAACTCGTCCTTTTGCATCGATTGAATTATTAGACATTCCGGAAAACATTTTGCCCACCTCCGTTTAGAACTGAATTTCGTTTTTTTGAGTATCATTCAGTCACCAAATGACACCTTATGCCACCGTTTGCTATCATTATACCCCATCAGCTGATAAAAATCAAGATAAATATAGCACAAAATGAAATAAAATTTACAAACCGCCTCTATATTTTTCAAATTTGAAATTATTTTAATTTACTTTTAATCTATATTTCTTTTGTGAAATATTAATATAAAAAAAGCCGCAAAAACACCATAAATACGGAGTTTTTGCGGCTTTGCCGACTTTGATTGTAACCAAATCTTGCAAAAGGTTACAAATCAAAAACATTTTATTTTGAAAATTTTAACCTAATAATATATAGTTTTATAATTGTGTCACTCAGTGACACCGTTTTACTTTGCAAATTGGCTTTCGTAAAGTTTCTTATAGAAACCGCCCTTTGCGAGAAGTTCATCGTGAGTACCCTGCTCAATGATATTACCGTCACGCATAACAAGAATAACATCGCTTTCCTTAATCGTAGAAAGTCTGTGTGCAACAACAAAGCTTGTTCTGCCCTGCATAATCTTTGCAAAGGCTTTTTGAACACGAATTTCCGTAAGTGTATCAATAGACGAAGTAGCCTCGTCGAGAATAAGCATTGTCGGATTGGAAAGCATTGCTCTTGCTATACAGAGCAGCTGCTTTTGTCCCTGCGAAAGGTTACCGCCGCCCTCTGAAATCATAGTGTCATAACCATCCGGCATTCTTCTTATAAAGCTGTGCGCATATGCCGCCTTTGCAGCCTCAATAACCTGTTCATCGGTAGCGTTGGGATTGCCGTACTTTAAGTTTTCCATAATAGTTCCGCAGAAAAGCCAGCTGTCCTGCAATACCATTCCATACAGCTTTCTAAGTTCGTCACGCTCCATATCTTTTATATCTACACCGTCAACCGATATTTTACCGCTGTCGGTATCGTAGAATCTCATAAGAAGATTTATAAATGTTGTTTTGCCGCAGCCTGTAGGTCCTACAATTGCAATGTGACTTCCGCTCTTTACATCAAGAGAAAAGTTTGTAATAAGGGGCTTGTCTTTTACATAAGAGAAGTTGACATTCTCAATTTTAACATTGCCTTTGCAATTTTCAACTTTAATTGAATCAGGCTTATCTTCCGGTTCGTCTTCGGCGTCAAGCACATCAAATACTCTTCCCGCCGCCGCAATAGCTGTCTGCAACTGCGTGAGCACGCCCGTTACTTCGTTGAACGGCTTTGTATATTGGTTTGCATAGGTTAAAAAACACGAAAGCTGTCCGACCGAAAGTGTGCCTGCAATTGCTGTAATTGCACCGAATATACCGACAGCCGCATACACCGTTGCATTTACAAACCGTGTGCTCGGGTTAGCAAGAGCACCTGCAAACTGTGCTTTAAAGCCTACCGTGTAAAGTTCTTGGTTGTATTTTTCAAAATTTTCAAAAGCTCTGTCTTCATATGAAAAAGCCTTTACAATTCGCTGATTGCCCACATATTCCTCAACATATGAGGAAATATCGCCCTGCAGCTGCTGTTGTCTTGCAAAACGGTTATGTGTCATTTTACCTATAAAAGCAGCCACAAATAACGAAAGCGGAGTAAGGATAATTACCGCAAGAGCAATTCTCCAGTCAATTATAAACATAAATACCATTGTTCCGAGAATTGTAACAATACCCGAGAACAACTGCAAAAACATCTGTGAAAGCCGTCGCCTACGGCATCAACATCATTGATTACTCGGCTGATAAGGTCACCGTGCGAGTGTGTGTCAATGTACGATAGCGGCACATCGTTAAATTTACAGAAAACATCTCTTCTTAAATCTCTTACTGTTTTGTATGAAATTACATTTGTAAAATAAGTCATAGTCCACTGGAAAATCGCAACACCGGCAACACCGACGGCTATATAAATAATTATTTGAAGTACATTTTCAAAATTAACATTGCCTTTATCTATAATATTATCAATGGCATTACCTGTAAGTACAGGAATATAAAGAGTAAGCGAAACGCTTATAATCGCACTTAAAATAGCAAGTGCAAGCAATCCTTTGTATGGTTTTATATATTTTAAAACTCTTCTTACTACTGATTTTTTCAAACTTCCACCTCCGATTTGCTTAGCTGTGAAAGGCAGATTTCCTTGTAGGTTTCGCAGTTTTTAAGCAATTCTTTGTGAGTGCCTTTACCTGCGAGCATACCGTCGTCAAGCACAAGTATCAAATCAGAATTCATAATTGTTGAACAACGCTGTGTTACAATTATAACCGTCATCTCATGAGTGTACTGACTAAGCGCTTTTCTGAGTGCCGCATCTGTTGCAAAGTCAAGTGCGGAAAAGCTGTCATCAAGAATAAGTACCTTTGGCTGTGCCGCAATTGCTCTTGCAATGCAAAGTCGCTGTCTTTGACCGCCGCTGAAGTTTTTACCGCCTTGCTCAACATGGCTGTCAAGTCCCATAGGCAGCTTTGAAACAAACTCATAAGCCTGTGCGTTTTTAAGCGCAGTAATAATATCTTCATCCGATAGGTCAGGATTTTCCCATTTCATATTGTCACGGATAGTTCCTTTAAAAAGTATTGACTGCTGCGGAACTATGCCAATCTGTTTTCTTAACTGTTTGAAAGAATAATCTTTAACATTTCTGCCGTCAACCTCCACGCTTCCCTGTGTTACATCATAAAAACGAGGAATAAGGTTGATAAGCGTACTCTTACCCGAGCCTGTACCGCCGATTATACCTACAGTTGAGCCACGCTTGATTTCAAAGCTGATTTTACTAAGCTCATCATCACCGCCGCCATAACTGAAAGAAACATTGTCAAAAGCAATCTTCGGTGTGTTTTCGTCTGTATTTACAGAAATAATCTCTTTTGTGGTTTCTTTTACGCTTGGCTCCGTTTCAAGGACTTCGTTGATTCTTGCTGCTGACGCACTGCCCTTTGTCATTAAAAGCACAAGGTTTGCAACAACTATCATCGCAAGCAAAATCTGTGTCATATAGCTTACAAGCGCAATAATATCACCCGTCTGCATATTACCGGCATCTACATTAATACCGCCGAACCAGATAATTGCAATAATCGCTACATCCGTTACAACATAAGTTGCGGGATTAAGCAGAGCGGAAAGTCTGCTAATACGAATTGAAGTAGCTGCAAGATCCTCCGTAGAATTATCAATTCTCTCTTTTTCGCTTTTCTGCTTTGAAAAAGCTCTGATAACACGGTTACCTGAAAGGTTTTCTCTTGAAACAAGTCCGATTTTATCAAGTTTTTTCTGTATAAGGCTGAAAATCGGAATACTCTTTGTCATTACAAAATAAAGTATAAGACCGATAATAACGGCGGCAATTATAAAAATAATTGACATTCTCACGCTGATTGTCATTGCCATAATAATTGAGCCGATAACAATAAACGGTGCTCTTGTGAGCAATCGTATAGTCATTGCAACCATCTGTTGTGACTGGTTTACATCATTTGTAATTCTTGTAATGAGTGACGGTGTACCGAGTTTGTCAAGTTCTGCGTGAGAAAGTGAGTTGATGTGAGAAAACAACGCTCTTCTCACCTTTGTACCAAAACCTTGTGAGGCTTTTGAAGCAAAATACTGACACACAAGCGCACTAAGCAATCCCGTTGCCGCAAGCGCAACCATTACAAGACCCATACGCAGTACATAGCCTTTGTCGCCGTTGGTGACACCGTTGTCAATTATATCCGCCATTACAAGCGGAACAATAAGCTCAAGTATTGCCTCAAAAAGCTTACATAAAGGGCCGATAATACATTCTTTGTAGTCCTTCAAAAATCTTCTGAGTTTAATCATATTTTCCTCTCAATTTGCCTTTCTTAAATTTAACCTTTTAACAGTATAACATTATTATTTTACATCAAAAAATTCATATATCAATATCAGCAATTGAAAATATCACTTTTCAAAAATTCATCAATACATTGTGCATCACTTTATTGAGTTTATCGGGTATTTATGTGATAATATTGTAAAAAATAATTATGTTTTCAACAAAGGAGGTACTTACAACGGAAATGTTATTTAAAAACGGTAAAATGAAAAATATAAGCAAATCACAGGTGCTTACATTAAAAGACGAAGTTGCTTATCAGGACGGAATGGTAGTGAGCAAAACCCTTGTACAAAACGATGCAGTAAGCGTAACTCTTTTTTCTTTTGATAAAGGCGAGGAAATCAGCACTCACGAATCGAGTGGCGACGCATTTGTAACCTGCCTTGACGGTGTCGGAAAAATTACTGTTGACGGCATTGAGTATATATTAAAAGAAGGCGAATCAATCGTTATGCCTGCAAAACACCCTCACGCAGTTTTCGGTGAAGAACGCTTTAAAATGCTCCTTGTGGTTGTTTTTTGATTTTAGGCTTTTGGATAAAATTATGTTTAGCGGAAAGCGGCGGTTAATTTTACAATTGTAATTGACCGGCAAAGTATTCTGCAAACCACTAAATTTATCAGGCTTCAGCAATTCTTTTTAACAAAATATTTAAAGCAAAAAAACAGCAGTTGTACCGACAAAATTCGATACAACTGCTATTTGCTTTTTAAAACGGATTTTTTTATTTCAGTTTTAAGACGCTCAAGCGGAGTGTCTTTTTTATCTATAATCTCTTGTGCTGAAAGGACCTTTGGAGCAAGGTTTGATGCGCCGGGTTGTGAATGCATTTGCATAGTTATATTCTCATGCTGGATAAGCGCAAAAAGCTGACTTAACGACACACAGTCATCAATGGCTTTGATAAGCTCTTTTTTAGGCTTTTTGGCATAACCTGTAACCTTTGCAGCATTCATAATCCCTACTCCTTTCTTTAATGTGAGCCATATTGTTGCATTATACTGTTCTATTATACTTAATTTTCACAATATTTTCAATATAAATTTTGACTTATTTTATTTACAGAAATTTATTTTTGTGTTATCCTGTCATTAATAAATACAAAATAGGAGTTAATATGATGAAAAAAATTAAATACATACTTATTTTGGCACTCCTCGTAAGCACAGTTGCACTGTCAGGCTGCGGAGCAAGAGCGAAAGCACTGCCGAACAAAGTTCCTACACCCCCACTCCTACAGATACAACAGTAAAAACCACAGGAGAAAAAATTTTAATAAACGATTCCACTCTCGGAGAAATCTGGATAACAGAACTTGCCAATGTTCCAAAAAATACCCTCGATAAAAATAATTTTCTGCCGACGCTAACTTTAAGTATTACAATGTAAACGGTAAAGCGGCATCAACAGAGGGTGTTGATGTTTCCGATTACAACGGAACTATCGACTGGAAAAAAGTTAAGGATTCGGGCATTGACTTTGCTATGATAAGAATCGGCGGCAGAGGCTACGGCACAGAGGGAACTCTGTATCAAGACGAAAATGCAATAAAAAATATTACAGAGGCAAAAGACAACGGCATCAAAGTCGGTGTTTACTTCTTCTCCCAAGCAATTAATACCGATGAGGCTATTGAGGAGGCAAACTATGTAAAAGACATTCTAGGTGACATCAAACTTGATTATCCCGTTGCTTATGACTGGGAAATTGTAAAAGATGATGATGCAAGAACCGACAATGTTTCTGCTTACGAGCAACCGAATGTGCAAGAGCATTCTGCCAGACCGTAGAATCAAACGGCTATACCGCATCTATTTACTCTCCGAGCCGTGAACTTTATTTTAAATATGACCTTTCAAGATTAAAGGACTATGACATTTGGTATTGCGAATACAGCGACACACCTGAATTTTACTATCAATTTTCGATGTGGCAATATACAACCGCAGGTAAGGTTGACGGTATTGACGGCGAAGTTGACCTTAACATTTGCTTTACCGGTATTGCAGACTACGCTTAAAACTATTAAATAAGAAAGAGGTTTTTTATAATGGAAAGAATTGCAAGCTTTCAGGTAAATCACGATACACTTGAACCGGGTGTTTATGTATCGAGAATTGACGGTGACATTACAACATACGATATGAGATTTATTAAGCCGAATACTCCGCCGTTTCTGCCTAACCCTGTTATGCACACTATTGAACATCTTTTTGCAACATATTCACGCAACAGCAAATATGCGGATAAGGTAATTTATTTTGGCCCTATGGGCTGCAGAACGGGATTTTATTTTCTTGTAAGAGATATGTCGCAGGAAGATGCCCTTGAGCTTATTAAAGATACTGTTTTTAAATGTAAGAATCACACAGGCGAAATTCCAGGAAATACTGCCGCAGAGTGCGGAAATTACAAGGAACACGACTTTAACGGTGCTATTGAGGCATTAAATAAATATTACAATAAGTTAAAGGATTTAACGGTCGATAACTTAAGTATAATTAATTTTGAGAATTATTGTATCTGTTGCATAATATGCGCTGTTAGATTTGTGCTAATTACTGGATAAGATTACGGTTTTTAATTCTTCTATTGCAATTTTGTTACTATTTGTTATAATAATAGTGTTAAGTTTGTTACAAGAATGTAATAGTTAATGAGATAGGAGAAATTATTTTGAGTACAAAGTTCATTGGCAAGGACGGCTACCAAGAAATCGAGAGTCTTCCTTTTACAAGGCGCAAACCTCAAGAGCTTAATACCGCTCAGAAAACTGTTCGCTTTATAAAGAGAGCAGCTGCGCTTGCAGCAAAAAAGTTTAAAATAAAATCAACAAGAAAAGTAACCGTAAAAAGAAATGTTACAAAACCTGTTGCAAAAAGGCAAAACAAACCTGTCGTACAGCCAAAGCCTGTTATGCAGACAAGCTCCAAACGAGCTGAAATCTGTTATTTTGACAGACGATACAGCGCTGCAAGACAGGGTATAAACTTTAATGATACAGATAATCCAACATTAAAGCTTGTTACCGCAACACGCTATAAAAATGACAGAAAATACGCTCACACCGCACCTGTTTCAAAAGCAAGTGTGCATAAGGCAATCAAGAAGAAAGCTATGCTTGCATCTGTTGCCTGCCTTACTGCCGCTATGATAGGTTTTGCATCGGGCGCAAGTGCACTTTCCGTACCGCCGACAGAAAAGAAAACGTCTGTACAAAGTGCCAAGTCTTCGGGATACTCTTATGTTGACTATACTTCAAATGAATTTTCAAGCATAGCTACAGCAGATGAGGCAACCGATACTGCGGAAAAAGCTGTTACAAATGCAGTTTTGAGCAACAATATCGGCGCTCAACTTTCTGCACTTTATATTAACGGCAAAAAAATCGGCGTTACAGGAGAAACATCTGCCTCGGCAATGCGTTAAATAAAATTTTATCTGACGCTAAAGAGGGTTATGACGAAAATACTACCGCTGATTTTGCAAATACAGTAAAAATTATCAACGGTAAATTCCCGAATGAAACCGTACTTACGGCAGATGAAGTTCTTGAGCTTGCTAAAGATTACCTTTATGTGGCTGTTACTACTGATGTTACCGATACAATCAGCCTTAATTACGATACTCAATACGATTATGACGATTCAAAGAGCAACACCTACAGCGAAACCAAGCAAGAAGGTGAAAACGGCGAGGCTGAAGTAACCTACAAGGTAACATATATAAACGGAGAACAGACAAATTCTGTTGAAACAGCAAGAAATGTTACAAAAGAGCCTAAGAACGAGATAATTGTTCAGGGCACAAGCGAAGCTCCGTCATACGAGGCAACAGGTTCGTTTATGTGGCCTGTTCCCTACACCCACAACATTGTAAGCTACTACGGCTATCGTTGGGGCAGACTTCATTCAGGCATAGATATTTCAGATGACGGAATCGGCGGTCAGGACATTGTAGCGGCTGACGGCGGCACAGTAACATGGGCAGGATATGATGATTCAGGCTATGGCAACTATGTTATAATCGACCACGGAAACGGATATTATTCATTGTACGGTCACTGCAGTTCACTTGCAGTGAGTCAGGGTGACAAGGTATATAAGGGACAGACTGTAGCCTATGTAGGCTCTACAGGCGACTCCACCGGCGAACATTTACACTTTGAAATCAGAAGAAGTGAAACAGACCGCCTTGACCCTATGGAATTTCTTTAAAAATTGAGGCAATATCACATTAATTGTGGTATTGCCTTTTTAGTTAATTTTTTATTAAAACAGTTCTTTCAAAAGTCGGGGTAAATTATGTTTTAGCGGAGTATCGGTCGGGCATTAAAATTCAGCTAACACTAAATTATCCTCCAAAAAGCAAAAAAAGTTTACTCAATTTTTCAAAAATTGCGGGTTTGGGCAGCGCCCATAAAAATCTTCCGATATAACAATTTATCAGGCGCAAACAGCGTGGCAGTTTGCGTGCTTGCACCGAGTTTGAAAAAACAGGCGACAGCTTTTATAAAAGAAATCATTAACTTTTCATTATATATCGAATGGCTTTCTTGTTGCTATCGCATTTAATGGCATTCGCCGTTGTGTTCAAGCCGCCAAACAGCGAGCTGTTTGGCTATCGTTAGATTGCATAAACGGAAAGTATTTGTGGGCTTTGCCCACACCCACGACCTTTGAAAAGGTCGACCAACTTTTATAATTGCTTGGCTAAACTGTGCACTAAACCACAATTTATCAATATATCAAATATTCAGGACATAACATAAAAACTGCTGTTTGGGTTTGTCACTCAAACAGCAGTTTTTGTCGGTTATTTTAATAAATATAATTAACCGTAGTTTTTAAAAATTTTCAAAAAAACGTTTATCAATCGTGTTTTATTACAAATTTATCAAATGCATAATAAAGCACATACAGCATCGCCGTGGCTATACAGAATACAGCTATAAAAATCGGTGAAAATTCCGACAGTGAGTTTAACGATTTTTCAATTAAGAAAATCGGGCGAACAATATCCCACGAATTTACTCTTGCATATCTGCCGATATAAATTGCAAACGAACTGAGTAAAATCGTAATTGTACAAAAAGCAACACCCGTCGCCTTTCCGAAACGCTTATTTATTATTTTATGAATTATTCGCATTGACATCATTCCGAACAGCAGCCCGAGTATAACCGTAACCGTCAAGTTCAGCACAATAAGCCAAGCGGTCACATTCGTTCCGATTTTTCATATTTCAAGATAAGCGGGCTCTTTAAAATAGCTTGTATATTTTAAATCCGTCATCATATACGGCGAATTTGGAAAGAATAATAACCACAAAAATCCAAATATTACAGCAGGAACAGCTTTTTTCTTACTGAAATAATGTTCGCACAGCATTGCCGCAAACAGCGGAATTACAGCAAGAATATCATTCCATACAATATACCACCAATGCGGTTCTTTGGCATAAAATGTATACATAGCCGTTGAAATTATTATAAATATAAAGGAAAAATAAGCAAACTTCGCTTTGTTTCCCGCAAATACAGACTTCATATTGTCACCGCCTTGCATAATAAGTTATTATATCACGCTTTCACTGCGGTATCAATAAAATTTGCAAGCAAAGTTAAAAGTTATTGCCTTTTTGTGCTTTATATGCTAAAATAATTATAATTATTTACGAAAAGAGCTGATAAGCTGTGGAAAAAGAAAACAAAGCTTTTAAAATATTCAGAGTTATAATTACCTTAATTGCCATTGTATTTTTATTGTTGTTTGTATCGTGCGCTCCGTGGGGAATTGTCAACATCGGCAATCTTGTAGGCGGGTTGCTGTGTGTGTGGCTGATTTTGTATTCGGCACACGCAATAAGTACAAATCATTAAAAGAAAAACTCAAGAAGAATATATTCGGCAAAATTGTTCTGTACGGCATCAATTTTTGCTTTACCGCACTTCTTTGCTACGGTTTGATTGTTACGGGTCTAATGACATTTGCCTGCATACAACAGCCAAAACAAAATGCAACCGCAATCGTACTTGGCGCTCAAGTTACCGAGGACGGCCCGAGTATGATGCTTACAGGCAGAATAAACAGCGCCGTTAGATATTTGCAGGAAAATCCTGATGCAAAAGCTGTACTTACAGGGGGACAGGGCAGTAATGAACCGATGAGTGAGGCACAGGCTATGTACAACAGCATTGTCGAGGCAGGGATTTCTCCCGACAGGCTTTATATAGAAGACAAAGCGGTAAATACAGGCGAAAATATTGCATTTTCCGAAGAAATAATTAAAGCAAACGGACTTAACGAAAACAAAGCTATAGTTACAGACGGTTTTCACCAGTTGAGGGCGCAGATAATTACAAAACAACAGGGACTGAGCGGAAGTGTCGGCTCGGTAAATGCCGACACTTTCCCCGTTTTTATTCCTACATTTGCCGTCCGTGAATGGTTTGCACTGCCGAATCAGGTTCTATTTCGGTAGCCACAACCTCTGAAATATTTTCATTGGGCTGATATACCGCATTTCGCCTTGAATTGAGTTCATACGGATAAATTTCGTTATCGGTAACATCTACAATCGGTGAATGTTCAAAACCGTTGTTGCGTGACGGCAGTTCAATAGGATACCGCTCGTTGCGTTTGCTTTCTTTTCTATTCATAAAATTAACCACCTTTCCGGGTGGTTATATTTTTTGCGGATTTTTGTATTTTATGCTCACAGTTCTATTTTTTATGTTGAGATGAAAATTAAATTTAAAAATTATAAAAATTGGTCGACCTTTTCAAAGGTCGTGGGGTGTGGGCAAAGCCCACAAATACTTCCGTTTTATGCAATCTAACGATAGCCGAACAGCTCACTGTTTGGCGGCTTGAACACAACAGCGTTAGTCTTTAAAAGCGACAGCATCAAGAAAAGCCACTCATTAAACAATGAATAAATAAATTCTTTTCTAAAAGGCTATCGCCTGTTTTAACAAACTTAGTTTCAGCACGCAAACAGTCAAGCTGTTGCGTCCGAGAAATTGTTATATCGGAAAATTTTTATGGGCGCTGCCCAAACCCGCAAGCCTTTTAAAAAGGCTTGACCTAAATTTTTAAGTCTATCTTTCAACTGTTATTTTACCCAAATTAAAGCAAAAATCCCGATAAAGTCGCACTTTATCGGGATAAAATTTTAATTAATGCTTAAATTTTGTACCGCCTTTTGATACATCATGCTTTGGAAGTTCTACATCTGCGGTGTCAAATTTTCTCTTTTTGGTTTTGCCTGCTTTACCTGTTGCTGGAGCAAAATTGTATCTGCCACGGCTCTTTACTGTAGCAATAATAAAGTAAACAATACCTGCAACACTTAAAATCAAGCACACAATACCTGCATAAAGCATCCAATGTCCGTTATCGGATTTACTTGTGTTTTTCTTGATAAAGTTGAAATCATCGCCGTCGCTGTCGGTAAGAGATGCGTTTTTGAGATTTGCGGAAATATCGTTCCAATCGCTCTGTGAAAGCGTTTTATCGTCAATAGTATCTTTGCTTACAGAATACATCTGTGCAGGAGGCGCAGTGGTTTCGGGTACAGTATATGTTGACTGACCGCCGCCTACATATACATCGTCGCCGTCGCTGTAGTATGGCTTATCATCATAACTGTAAGTAGGCTCTTCATAATAAGGTTCTGTAGGCTCCGGTTCCGGCTCGGGAGCATATGTCGGTTCGGGTTCCGGCTCGTATGTCGGCTCCGGTTCGGGTTCCGGCTCACATGTCGGTTCCGGCTCGGGAGCAGGCTCGGTTTCAATAATTTCTCCGCCGCTTTCTTCGCCTTCAACCGCACTTACCGAAAAAGCAAATACAGAAAAACTGAGTGCAAGTACGGAAATTAAAGCAATTATTTTTCTTTTCATACTGTTGACTCCTTTCATATATTTAAAAGGTTATTAATCGGTTGAAAATATCTGCACTAAATGCCACACAAAGGCTGTGTGGCATTTTGGGTTTTAAACTTTTACTTTGAAGAAGATGAACTTGAAGAGCTTGTGCTTGAAGAGCTTGAGCTTGAAGATGAGCTTTCAGGCTTTACAAAGTAAAGTTCAGGCTTATACTGGTCAAGTACAGACTGATTCTTTTCACAATCGGTCTTTTGTGCAAGGTCATCAACATACTTTGCAAACTCGTCTTTTTTCATATCTGCAAGCAATTTGTTGCGCTGTGTTGAATCGTAAACATAGCTGTCAATGTCTGAGTTGATGTCACCCTTATAGATAAGGTAATAAACTGCTGTATTGCCTGAACCTACCTTAACTGTCTTAGCCTCGTTCGCTTTCATTTCGCCGAGAGCTGTCTTAAGCTCATCGCCGAGTGAACTGCTTTTAAGGTTTTCTACAGCTGATGTTGACGGATCGTCTGTAAGTGAGTTAGCTGTCTTGTACTTATTTACAATATCGTCAAAAGAAGTACCGTTATTAAGTTCCTTTGCGTAACCGTCAAACTCGTCTGTAATCTTCTTTGCGTCTTCGTCGGAAAGCGCTGCATCTTTGCTGTTGTTTGACTCGTCGGTTGTTGACTCATAAAGATTTGCTTTTATGTACTTATAGTCTGTATAGTTTTCTGTAAAGTATGAAATAAATTCGTCATCCTTTACCTCTTTTGAACCGCCCTCACCGTAAAGCTTTTCAAATACTGCTGTGTATTTTGTGTTATAAAGTGTTGTGCAATATTCAAAGCTTTCAAAAGAAACACCGTAAGGCTCGTACTGGTCTTTATAAGGCATATAGTAGCCGTATGAAGCGTAAGGGCCTACTGTCCAATATTCCTCGGCTGTTTTTTTAGCCGAATCTGCGGTAGCGCCGCTCATATCAATGCCGAGCTCCTCAACGAGGTTGTCAGTCACAATGTAATTAAGGCACATTGTTTCTGCCTCGTTTTTGATCCAATCTCTTGCAATCGCCTTGTCGCCGTCATCGTCTGTAATCTCAAGGTCAAGCCATGAATCGGATGCCTCATCATATGAAGCAAGTTTCGACGCATAATTTTGAGCTTGTGAGTAAGCTGTTTTAAGCGAGTAGCTGTAAACGCCGATTGGCAATTCTACTTTATCTGTCCTGTAAGCCCATTCTGCATTAAGGCTGATTGGAGTGCAGCCAACCGCTGCAACAGCAATAATCAGTGCAAGCAACAATGAACCGATCTTTGCATATGGTTTCATAATATTTACCGTCCTTAAAAAATTCTATTTCACCCGTAAAATGACAGGGTGCGTACTTTATGATTATACACAAAAAAATTTGCATTGTCTATATATTTTCTAAAATTTATTGCTTTTTCGGCAAAGTTTTCAGACAACTGTCAGATTTTAAATACTTTTTTGAGCATATCAAGCGATGAACCGCCGCCGCATCTTATTGTAATGTACGGTTTGTTGCCCGCAGACAGCATTGCTCTGCCGTTGAGCCTTGAAAGAAGTTCTATAACCTTCGGCGATTTTATCTCTTTGACAAACAGTAAAACATTGGTATCCGTCTGCCTGATTTCGTAAATACCCATTGCGTTTGCACAGTTTCTTATAAGCGCAATATCAATAAGTCCGAGCACGGATTCGGGAATTTCGCCGAAACGGTCTTTGAGTTCGTCCTTAACATCAAGGCTGTCCTCTTTGTTGCGTATATCGGCGATTCTGCGATATACATCAAGTCGGAGAGTAAGGCTTTCTACATAGCTCTCCGGAATGTGCGCATTTACCGAAATATCAATAAGACAATCAAGGTCGGCAGACTGTGCGGCTTCGCCCTTTTCTTCGCTTACTGCCTCGCCCAACAGCTTAAGATACATATCGTATCCGACAGATTCCATATGTCCGTGTTGTTGAGCACCCATAATGTTTCCTGCGCCTCTTAATTCAAGATCTCGCATTGCGATTTTAAATCCGCTGCCAAATTCGGTAAATTCTCTGATAGCGGCAAGGCGCTTTTGCTGAATTTCTGTAAGCACTTTGTTTTTGCGGAATGTAAGATAAGCATAGGCTCTGCGGTTGCTTCTGCCTACTCGTCCTCTTAGCTGATGCAGCTGTGAAAGTCCCATTCTGTCCGCATTTTCTATAATTAGCGTATTTGCGTTCGGCAGGTCAACACCCGTTTCTATTATAGTGGTGCATACTAATACATTTACTTCCTGTTCAATCATCATTCGCCATACTTCGCTAAGTTCGTGCTCTTTCATTTTGCCGTGACCTATGGCTATTTTTGCCTCGGGCACAGCCTCAAGAATTCTTGAGGCACAGGATTCAATAGTCGCAACATCGTTATGCAGGTAGAAAACCTGTCCGCCTCTTCTCAGTTCCTTGCGGATAGCCTCGTTAATTACCGCATCGTCATGTTCAAGAACATAAGTCTGTACAGCTGACGGTTTCGTGGCGCTTCCTCGATTACACTCATATCTCTTAAACCGCTCATTGCCATATTGAGAGTTCTTGGAATAGGTGTAGCCGAAAGAGTAAGAACATCAACATTTTTGCAAAGCTCCTTAAATCGTTCCTTTTGTGCCACGCCAAAGCGCTGTTCCTCGTCAATGATTGCAAGTCCGAGGTCACGGAACTCCACATCTTTTTGCACAAGTCTGTGCGTGCCGACCACCAAATCCACCTCTCCACGCTTTAGCTTTTCTATAGTTTCTTTCTGTTGTTTTGCCGTTCTGAATCGTGACAGCAATTCAATTCTTACCGGATAGCCCTCAAAGCGCTTGCACACAGTCTGGTAATGCTGCCACGCAAGAATTGTTGTCGGGCAAAGCAATGCGCATTGTTTTGAATCCGCAACGCACTTAAATGCCGCTCGCAGTGCCACCTCTGTTTTGCCGAAACCTACATCACCGCACAAAAGTCTGTCCATCGGTGAGGTTTTCTGCATATCTGTCTTGATTTCATCACAGCACCTAAGCTGGTCGGGAGTTTCTTCGTATTCAAACTTAGCCTCAAAATCGTGCTGCCATTCGTTATCTTGTGAAAAAGCATAGCCCTTTGCTTTCATTCTTGCGGAATAAAGTGCAATAAGCTCCTTTGCAATGTCCTTTACAGATGCTTTTACTCTTGACTTTGCTTTCTGCCAATCCTGCGAGCCGAGTTTATTAAGCCTTACACGACTGTTTTCGGACGGGCCGATATATTTTGCAACCATATCAAGTTGAGTTACGGGCACATAAAGAACATCGCCCTTTGCATACTCAATCTTGATGTAGTCTTTTACAATTCCGTGGGTATCAATTTTACGGATACCGCCGAAAATACCTATACCGTGAACGCTGTGTACCACATAATCGCCCTGCGAAAGCTCCGAAAGGCTGTAAACCTCCCGGCTGTCCTTTGATATTTTCTTTCTTGCTTTCTTTTTCGGCACATACGAAATATGCCCCTGTGTGATAATAAAGAATTTTTCGAGCGGATATTCAAATCCTGCGCTCAAAGTACCGGGCAATACAAATAATGCGTTTTTCTTTATTTCCGACAACTTATCGGCATACTGTGCGGGAATACCGTCATTTCTAAGCGAATCACAAAGGTTTTTTGCCGCCTTGTCCGTTCCCGCAAGCACAACACCGCAGCTTTCTGCAGTGAGCATACCGTTTAAGTCCTCCTCAAGCTGTTTGTATGAACCATTCCATACAGAAAGCTGTTTTGCAGAAAACGATACTATTTTTCTGAGAGGAATTGTTGTTGAACCGTGCACAAAGCCCTCAAGCATAACAATGCCGTGAGAAGTAAAAATATCAACACATTCCGCAAAAGTGAGTGAATACTTGTCAAGACCTCTGCAAAGAATGCCGTCCTCAAAGGCGGATTTTACGGTTTCTTCATTTCTGAAGTCCATTGCTCTGCCACGCTCTGAAATATTGTTAAACTCCGAAGTGAAAATCAAAGTATCTCTGTCGAGATAATCAAATAAGGTTTCGGCTTTATCATATAAAAGCGGAATAAACTTGTCGGTATTTGAAAGCATTGCGCCCGACCTGATGCTGTCCGCCTCCGAAAGCAGTGTTTCCTTAACCTGCGGAGCTTTTTTGCCTCGCACGCCTTTTGCAAGATTTTCTATTTTGTCGGCAAGCACCGTTCTGTCCTCAATAATTACCTCCGCAGACGGCGAAAGACGGATTTCGCCTGCCTTTTCCCCTCTTCGCTGTGTATCAATATCAAAGAAAGAAAGGTCGGTGATTTCATCACCCCAAAATTCCGCACGAACAGGATTTTCGGCATCAGGCATAAAGAAATCGAGAATACCGCCTCTTACAGAAAACTGACCGCTGCCCTCTACCGCATCAAAACGCTCGTATCCGAGCAGGGTAAGTGTTCGTACGGCTTTTTCTATACTGATTTCAAGGCCTTCTTTTAAAGTCAGAACACAGTCCCTCAAAAATTCCTTTGGCACTGTGAACTGCGACGCTGCATCAATACAGCTGACAACTACATCACATTCGCCGTCAATGAGTTTGAGCAGTACCTTAAGTCTTGCGTGTTCGTACTCTCTTGAGGCGCTCTGAATATCTCTGAAATTAAAATCACGCTCGGGGTAAAAATAAGCACGCATACCCATACTTGCAAGGTCATTACAGATTGTCTGCGCCTCTCGCTCGTCGGAGGCAACACAAAAGGCTGTGGCGCTCTTGCGGCAACACAGCGAATAGATAATATGTGCCTTGTGAACGGCGGAAAGTCCCGTAGCGCAAACACTGCCGCCATGCACAACAGCTTTTTCGAGTGAGTTAAAAACCTCACTGTTTTTAAAAACATCAACTAAAAATTTCATAATTCATCTTGCTTTAATTTTTTGTTCACTTTTTATTTATCAAAAATTGGGATAATTACCGATTTTTTCAACATTGTTTTATAAAAATGTTAATTAAACAAATTCATTGCTCTGTCGATTTTTCCGTCTGCCATAAGTTCAACGGCTTTTGCGGCATTTTCAAATACCTGTGCAAGTTTCTTCTGTTCATCGTTGGAAAATCTTGAAAGCACCCAATCCGCTAAATCCCACTCGGGTGTAGGCTTTGCGCCGATTCCTATTTTAACTCGTGGGAACTTATCACTGCCGCTTAAATATATAATACTCTTCATTCCTCTCTGTCCGCCGTCACTGCCCTTTGAGCGAATACGCATTTTACCGACATCGAGGGATATATCGTCAAATAATACTATCACATTTTCAGGTGAAATTTTGTAGAAATTCATCGCCTCTACCACCGCCTGACCGCTGTTGTTCATATATGTGGTAGGTTTCATAAGCATTGCCTTTCTGCCTGCTATATTACATTCGCCGACATAGCTTTTAAATTTTACTCTGTCAACCTTGCAGTCAAGACTCTCGGCTATTGCGTCAATCGCAAGCAGCCTGCGTTATGACGGGTGTTTTCGTACTTTTTATCGGGGTTTCCGAGTCCTACTACCAAAAGCTCGACACCGCCGCCAAAGCTCTTTTTATTACCAAACATAAATACCTTCCTTTATATAAATTATTCTTTATTAAATTCAATTACAACCCAATCGTCATTGCCGAGGTGGTAAGGATTACCGCAATAAGGGCAATTATGCTCTCTTGTAGCGTCAAAACTGCCGCCGCAGCTTTTACAGCTACCTTTTTAATAGAAAAACCTGCATCGGCTATTGCATTAATGTTTTTGCAAACAACAATTCTGAATTTTTCTTTTGCTTTTTTTACATCTCCGCAATCAATTTTTAAAACCGTGGTATATGCCGTAATATCGACATAACAATAAGATCCGTTTATTTTAAATCCGTTAAATTTAACGTTGAGTCGTATTTTACATCTATTATGTCTTTAAATTTATTTTGCATAGGCTTGCCGTCATATGCCGCAAGATTAGTGTAATCGTCACTGAATATCATCAGTTTAATAAGATTTATAACCTTGCCGATAAAAAATTCATAAGAAAAATTCGGGTCAATCTGTCGCATAAGTTTTGGCAGTTTTGTCTTTGCCTTTATATGAGGCCAAGCAAAAACATACTTTTTATTGCGCCGAATATAAGGTACATAAACATACCTAAGCCCCACAAAAGATATCCGCAAAACGCACCGCCTATAAGTCCGTATAAAGTGCAGAATATAATATTCATTATGAAATCACTGTTTTCGGGCAAAAGATTGCCGTTTTTGTAATTTATAAAAAACAAACTGCCGGCAAACACAAACATAGTAATCAAAACAACGGCTATAGCGGAATTTTTAACTACTTTTTTTTTCCGCCTGCAACTTCTTTGATTGCATAAAAGTTGGTAACTTTAGGGAACAAATCGTTAATAATAAATCTTGTTCCGCAGCTTTTACAGCCTGTCAGAAGTTCTCTAATACCGCTGACCGCACCGCAGTTAGGGCAGGCAAGAGCACCGTCCGCATTCTGATTAAGAAGTCTTGTAACGGCAACATATAAATTCTGTCTTATTTTTGAT
>ENA-OQCN01000514-OQCN01000514.1-human-gut-metagenome-genome-assembly--contig:-NODE-514-length-20675-cov-2.066138_pt1 | contig 20675 bp, 24 predicted proteins | sample MGYA00242497_ERZ504576 | MGnify/ENA primary metagenome ERZ504576 (study PRJEB26092, sample SAMD00036296) | human gut metagenome | host: Homo sapiens | study: EMG produced TPA metagenomics assembly of... | reverse complement strand
CTACGATTGCCTTGTAAACCGGCAACTGGTCAGCTGATACATTCATTGCATATAAAGTTGTTGTAAGTGCCTGAATCGTATATGCTCCGATTACAGATCCCATTAAGCTGAATTTACCACCGCCAAGAGCGTTACCACCAAGAGCAACTGCCAGGATGGCGTCCATTTCAAGGTTCAGACCAATGTTGTTGGCATCTGCGGAATAGATACGGCTGGATGCTACGATTCCTGCAATACCTGCCAGTACACCACAGATTACATATGTAAGGAACTTAATCATTGTTGAATTAAGACCTACCAGTCTGGATGCTGTACCGTTGATACCTACACTTTCGATGTAAAGACCAAGTGCTGTTTTCTTTAATACAAGATATGTGATCACTACAACAATAATAGCAATAAAGATTGGTGTCGGAACCGGGCATTTTCCGATATATCCACCGTATACTTTATAAGAGCCTACACGGATATATGTAATCTGTCCGTCTGTAATCAGCTGTGCAATACCACGACCTGCTGTATACAGGATCAAGGTAGCTACCATCGGCTGGATGTTCAGCTTTGCTACAAGGAAACCATTGAATGCTCCACATAATGCAGATGCTGCAAGTGCTGCTAACATAGCAACGATAATTGGTGCTGCAAGTGAGTTAACAGATACCTCTCCACCTGAAAGGATCTGGCAGCATACAGCTGCTGCAACCGCCATAACTGCACCAACACTGATGTCCTGTCCACCGGATGCTGCTGTAACCAGCGTCATACCTACGGCAAGGATTACTAATTCTGATGCACGGTTAATAACGTCTACGATATATCCGTACAAAACTCCGTTGTTAATTGATACTTTGAAGAAGCCCGGAGTAGTGATTACGTTAACCAATAGTACAGCTATGAGCACACGATTGGCAGAAACAGTCTCATAGATGTAAGCTTTTTCCATCCTGACTTTGTATTACTCATTATCTCCACCTCCTGCGATTGCTTTCATAATGCCTTCCTGAGACAGTTCGTTTCCACTGATCTCTCCGACTTTCTTTCCGTCTCTTAATACACCCATTCTTGAGCATGTACGGAGCATTTCTTCTACTTCTGAAGAAATGAATGTAACTGCCATTCCCTGATCAGCAAGATCAAGAACCAGTTTCTGGATCTCTGTCTTTGTTCCGATATCAATACCACGTGTCGGCTCATCAAGAATCAGATAATCCGGATTTGTAAGCAGCCATCTTCCGATGATTACTTCTGCTGGTTACCACCTGAAAGACTCTTAATCGGAGTTTCACGGCTTGCTGTCTTAATCTGCAGCATTTCGATATATTTATCTGCTGCTTCTTCCATTTCTTTCTTACTCAATGGATGGAACATACCTCTTTTTGCCTGTAAAGCAATAATGATATTCTCTCTTACTGACAGGTCAGCAATAATTCCATCTTTCTTACGGTCTTCCGGAAGATATGCCATACCAAGTTTCATGGCATCCAATGGAGAATTGATCTTCACTTCTTTTCCGTTTACCTTTATTTTTCCGCTATCCGGTTTGTCTGCACCATAAATCGCACGAACTAGTTCGGAACGTCCTGATCCAAGAAGTCCTGTAAGTCCGACAACTTCTCCTTTGTTAACAGTGAAGTTGAATGGACGGATGCTTCCTTTTCTTCCGATTCCTTCTGCTTCGATAACCGGAATAAATTCTTTCAGTTCTGCATGCTCGCCCTTGATATCAGCAAGATCATCGAAATCTTTACCCATCATCTTAGCAACCAGCATAACTCTTGGAAGGTCTTTTGTTGTATATTCTCCAACCAGTTCACCATTTCTGAGAACAGTGATACGGTCACAGACTGCATATACCTGCTCCAGGAAATGTGTAACGAAGATAATTCCAACTCCCTGAGCTTTCAAACGATTCATTAATACGAATAATTTTTCTACTTCATCATCATCCAGAGAAGATGTAGCTCATCAAGAATCAGTACACGACAGTTCATATCAACCGCACGTGCGATAGCAATCATCTGCTGTTTAGCAAGTGAACACTCTTCCAGTTTGTCTGTAGCTTTTGCATCAATCTGCAGATCCTTTAACAGCTCTGTAGATTTCTTGTTCATTGTCTTCCAGTCGATAAGGCCTGCTTTTCTTGGTTCACGTCCGATAAACAGATTTTCTGCAACTGTAAGGTTCGGACAAAGGTTGACTTCCTGATATACAGTACTGATTCCATTGTCCTGCGCATCCTGTGGAGATCTGTTAACGATTGGTGCGTCTTTTCCTTCCATTTTAATCTCTCCAGACTCAAATGGATGCACACCGGTAAGTACTTTGATCAAAGTAGACTTTCCTGCACCATTTTCTCCCATCAGAGCGTGGATTTCTCCTTTACGGAGAGTAAAATCAACATGTTGTAAGGCTTTGACACCTGGAACGTCTTTGAGATATCTCTCATTGTTAATACAACATTATTTTCCATTTCTAATGTTCACCCGCTTTCTTTAATATCCAAAAGGGCATAGAAAGCGCGGCAGCATATCCGGCTTTTCATTCCGTTTATTCCGCCGCGCCATTTCACCTCTTTTTTATGTTACTATAAGTTCTGCCTGTTTTTAGTATGCACGTTTGTCAAGAATTTCCTGTGTAATCTTTGTTACATTATAATCTTTATCATCAACTTTCACACTCTTAACAGTGTCATCATATGCGAACATTTCTTCCTCTACATATGCTTTCTTGTCAACATCTTTGCCATCTTCCAGCTTCTTGATGATTTCTTCTACACGTGGTCCGTGTAATGGGTTACACTCTGTATCGCAGATGATCTTTCCAGATAATGTATCTGTCAGACCAGCGTTTGTTGTATCGAATGACATTACAAGGATGTCTCCATCCGGTCCTACTGTCTTACCAGCAGCTTCGATTGCATCGATTGCTCCGAATGCTTCGTTATCATTCTCACAGTAAACTACGTTGATGTTATCATGCTGTTTCAGCATAGACTCCATAACTTCCTGTCCTTTAGCCTGTGTGAATTCACCTGTCTGCTGTGCTACGATGTTCCATCCATATTCTTTAGCAGCTTCTTCAAGACCTTCTGTACGTCCGATCTGAGCTGAAGCTCCGATTGTTCCCTGAATGTGAGCGATGTTAACTTCTTTCATTCCCTTAGCTTCTGCATAAGCGTTCAGCCATTCGCAAGCTTTCTGGCCTTCCATCTTGAAGTTAGATCCTACCAGGCTGTGTAAAGGCTGTCATCAGATACATCGATCATACGGTCAACGATGATTACCGGGATATCAGCATCTTTTGCTTCTTTCAGAACTGTGTCCCATCCTGTCTCTGTTACAGGTGCAAGTACGATGTAGTCAACATCCTGCTGGATGAAGTTACGGATTGCTGTGATCTGATTCTCCTGTTTCTGCTGAGCATCGTCAAAGATCAGTTTGTATCCGTTCTTTTCGCTGAATGTGCTCTTCATTGATTCAGAGTTTGCTGTACGCCAGTCAGATTCAGCACCTACCTGTGAGAAACCAATTGTAATTTCATCACTTGAGCTTGATTTGAGCTGTCAGACTTGCTGTCCCCACCTTTGTTTCCGCATCCAACTGCTAATGATGCTACCATTGTAGCTGCCAGTAACGCTGTAATCACTTTTTCTTTTCATTTTCATATCCTCCTCGTTTTTTCGATTTTCTTTGATTGTCCGTCTGTCAATCACTTGTTAACTATATATTACTGAATTTCAGACAAACAATAAACAGCAGATTCTTCTGAATTTTTAGAATTTCTTTTGAATTGATTCACAAAGTTGGTTTTTTTACGAAAAAGGTTGGTTTTTTTGTGCTGCCATAGTAACCGTCGCTTTTGTACCATCATTTTCCACACTTTCCAGAGTTACTCCGTACCGTTCTCCGTAATAATAACGAATTCTCCGGTTTACATTTCCAATCCCAAATCCATCAATACTTTTATCTCCTTTTTCTTTTCCAATACTTTCCTGAAGTTTTTCTAACACTTCTTTCGTCATACCTTTTCCATCATCTGTGACTGTAAATATCATATTTTCACCGTCCAGCCTTCCGGTGATCTTTATCATTCCACCACCACGTTTATTTTTCAGGCCATGGTAGAGAGCATTTTCCACTAATGGCTGCAAAGTCAGCTTAGGGATCATGAATTCTCCCATATTTTCCTCCATATCAATTTCATAACTCATAATATCCTGATATCTGAATTGTTGGATCTTCAGATAACTTTCTATATGTGACCGTTCTTCCCGTACTGTAATAAAATCCCGGCCTTTACTTAATGTTGTACGGAAGAAGTCTGAAAGTGCCGTAACCATTGACACAACTTCATCCTTACGATTTTCTTCCGCCAGCCATACAATTGCATCCAGTGTGTTATACAGAAAATGAGGATTAATCTGCGCCTGCAAAAGTTTTGTTTCTGCAATGCGTAAATTTTTTTGCTGCTGCTTGATATCTTCAACCAATCCACCAATTTCCTGAGTCATATCATTAAAACTTCTGGTAAGCACTGCAATCTCATCTGTATTCGATTCCTTCGTCTGTACCGTAAAATCTCCTTCTGCACCTGTTGTGTCATCCGGCATAATTTCTGTATTGGCTTTGTCACACTTTTTGCCGCCTTCATTGTCAAAAACAAGGCTAACACGATCGCCGCTACGGATATCCAGATACATATAACAAACGTTCTTGTATTTCTTGTATCCAGTTCTGCTTTTACATTCGTATAATTGGTAGTCTCTACATATATATAGTCCTGTATTCCTTCCTGGATCAATGATGTCAGCATATAAATATTTTCATTCAGGTAGTTCATTTTATCTTCATATGCTCCACCCGAATCAATAGCTGTCTCCAGTTCTTTTACACAGCCTTTCAAAGACTTCAAGCTGTTTTCAATCGTTTGATCTGATTTCTGTTGCTGTCCACGGTTGCCATGTAAGATAACTTATCACAGGTTTCTTCAAGCTCGTCAATATATTTATAAGGATTGACCGTCAAAATACCATTTACAGTTGTCTCTCCGTCACCAAGTTCTTCCATATCTCTTTTTTCCGATAACAGCCAGATACATACTGTAATCCATACGTTCTTTAAAATCTCTTGCATACATATTGGCATACGAGACACTTTTTTGTGATCTGTGCATATGCCGAAGTCGCATTTGTCAGCGAGGCAGAAGATACGTCATTACCAGTATCATAGGAATAAATACAGCAAAAGAAATTCCTGCCAGTCTCTGATTTAACGAGACATTCCTGCTAATTCTTTTTCATCCTTTACTCCTTTCCTCGTGCTCTAAATTCCTTCGGTGTACAATTTTGCGTTTTCTTAAATATATAACTGAAATAATGCGGATCCTTATATCCTACTTCATAGCCGATTTCCGAGGTCTTCATTGATGAACACATCAAAAGTTCTTTTGCCCTGTCCATTCGTATCTCTGTAAGATATTCCACAAATGTCTTTCCCATCTCTTTGCTGAAAATAGAACTGAAATAGCTTGGGCTCATCCCTACTTCTGCTGCTACCGTATTCAGGGGAAATCTCATCCGACATATATGTTTTTCTGATCTGATCTTTAGCAATTTCTATAATATCCGAATAACGTCTTCCGCTTATTGTGTCACGTTACTCCAATAATCTTTTTCAAAAGCATTTCTTATATAATTTTTAATTTCTTCCACTGTCTGAATCGTCTTCATACTATTCTTTAATTCTTCTGACTGAGCTTGCATTTCCCCTTCTATTCCCTCGATCTTTTCACAGAAAGACATCATGACTATATATGCGTCCATAATTATATACTGACGCATTAATACAGATTTCAGATTTTCCTCCGGTAATTCATTTATATACACATCTACAAACTCATCTATCTCGTCTTCTACCCCATTATTCAAGAATTTTTCCAACATGGTCCTGGTCTTTTCTATCTCTCCGAAGCTCGTAATTTCTATGTCATCCAGAGTATCTACATTCTGAGCCATTCGGATATCATCTACGGATATGATCCGGTTAAGCTCCATTGTAAATCTCGCCGCCAATGCACGTTCTGCCTCCCTGAACGATTCTTCGAGCTCCCTGAGTCTGGCTACCGGCTGTCCAATTCCTCCAAAATAAGCAATTGTCGAATAATTCTTCATAATTTCTTCCAGATCTTTTGACAGCTCTTTTACTCTTTCTGACATTTGTTCTTCATTGTCAGCCATTAAAAGAAATGCCCAGCCTTCTACGCCACGCTGAAATTCAAATACATATTCCAGTCTTTCTGTTAATTTCTCAATTGCATATTCTGCTTCTCCCAATAGTTCTCCGGATTTTCGATTTTCTTCCCCTAAGGTAAAACGGAATAAAAGCAGGTTATACATCCCGGCGCTCAAACTCATTTCATATTTTTTCCCGGTTTCCAATGCATCTGCCATTGACAGATTACCTGCTATCATCTGTTCGAAGAATTTCTGTTTCTCATGCTCGGTATTCTCCCGCATCTCTTCCATATACTTACGAACCAGGTCTTTATCTTCTTTTTCACGACGGATAGATTCACTCACCCCATTTAAAGCTTCCAGTAATTTGCCGGAAGATATCGGTTTTAAAAGGTACTCTGTTACCCCCAGACGTATTGCCTCTTTGGCATAGTCGAATTCATCATACCCACTCAAAATCAGGATTTTAATATTCGGAAGTTCCTTTTTTACCAGTTTACAAAGTTCCAGTCCATCCATGAACGGCATACGGATATCTGTAATCAGAATATCCGGTTTTTCTTTTATAATCATGGGATAAGCCAGTTCCCCGTCACTTGCCTCTCCACAGAATATGTACCCTTCTTTTTCCCAGTCAATACTGTTTTTAATTTCCTCTTCGTATAACCATTTCATCTTCTACAAGAAATACTTTTATCTCATTCATACTAATACACCCTCTCTTTCACTATTTTATCTGTAACTACCGTCACATTCCATTTTGCTTTTTCAATTTCAATCGTTGAAATTGATTTTATTCTGAGTATATATTTTGTCTCCGATATAATATTTCCTTATTGACATCTCTTTTGTATTCCAGCTGCTTAATTATCTTTTCGATCTTCTTTCCAAAATCCGGATTACATTCTACGTCTACGGCAATCTTTCCGTTTTGTACTTCTGCGAGCCCTTCTCTTGTTGCGTCGAACGATATTATCTGAATCCCATCCGTTCCAACTTTTTTCCCGGCCTGTTCGATCGCGTTGATCGCACCAAGCGCTTCACTGTCATTCTCGCAATACACCATATCGATATCCTTATATTTCTTCAGATATTCTTCCATAACTTCATGCTTTTGCCTGTGTGAACGCTCCTGTCTGCTGTTCAAGAATGTTCCATCCATTCTTCTTTGCGGCTTCTTCCAGCGCTTTTGTTCTTCCGATCTGGGCCGTTGCACCTTCTGTTCCCATAATATGCACAATATTCAATGTTTTCTTTTTATTTCTTTCCGCATATTGTTCCATCCAGCTGCAGGCTTTCTGTCCTTCCTGATAAAAATCAGCCCCCACCCAGGTCGTATACAAGCTGTCATCCTTTACCTTAACCTGTCTGTCTGCGATGATTACCGGGATTTTGGCCTTCTTTGCCTCTTTTAATACTGTATCCCATCCAGTTTCTACTACCGGTGCAAGAACAATATAGTTCACATCCTGCTGTATAAAGCCACGAATCGCTTTAATCTGTTGTTCCTGTTGTTGCTGCGCATCTTTAAAGATCAGATCATATCCTCTTTTTTGAGAAAATGTAGTCTTTATAGAAATGGAATTTCCCGTCCTCCATTCAGATTCTGCTCCTACCTGTGAAAATCCTATAGATATTAATGGTGTCTCTTCATCTTTTTTCTCTGTTTTATTTATTACTTTGTTCGCGTTGGCCAGAACAAGTCCTCCTGCAACTGCCAGAAATACAAGTCCTACCGCCGCGACAACTCTTGTCCAGTTTTTTCTTCCATTCCCTGTTTCACTCATAAAAAAAGTCCTCCTATAATATGCAAACAGCTAATGGCTATTATACACTAATTATAGAAGAACTTCTTCATTACTTATATAATTTTATTTACGAAAATAGTTCGTTTTTTGCGATTCTAAATATCCCCGCGTCTGTTTCTGGACGCTTTCAGTCGTGTCATGGCACGGGCCATAGAAGCCTGTGACAGATAATACTCCTGAATGCTCTGCTTCTGACGAAGCTGCTCTTCGGCTCGTTCCTTTGCTTCCTCTGCACGCTTCACATCGATGTCTTCCGGACGCTCTGCCGTATTGACCAGTACAGAAGCACGGTTATTCACGATCTCTGCAAATCCTTTGGATACAACTGCTGTTACCCACTCGCCGTCCGGCTTACGGAAACGCAGTTCTCCGATCTCCACTGCAATGACCATGTTCTCATGATGAGCCAGAATACCTTTTTCCCCGTCTATAGTCGGAATCACCAGATATTCACATTTGCCATCGTAGAAGACCTTATCCGTGGATATAATTTTCAATGAAAATGTGCTCATACTAAGCCACTCCTTCTGCCTTCGCCTTCGCGATCACGTCTTCGATCGTACCCACATTGAAGAATGCATTTTCCGGATATTCATCCATCTCTCCGTCAATGATCGCTTTGAATCCACGAACAGTCTCTTTCAGTGGAACATATTTTCCAGGAACACCGGTAAATGTCTCAGCCACTGAGAATGGCTGTGACAGGAATTTCTGGATCTTTCTTGCACGAGCTACTGTCAGCTTATCCTCCTCGGATAATTCTTCCATACCAAGGATTGCAATGATGTCCTGTAATTCTTTGTATTTCTGAAGGATCTCCTGTACCTTACGTGCTACCTGGTAATGTTCTTCACCTACAACTGCAGGCTCCAGGATACGGGATGTCGAATCCAGTGGATCTACAGCCGGGTAGATACCCTGTTCAACGATCTTTCTGGAAAGTACGGTTGTTGCATCCAAATGCGAGAATGTTGTTGCAGGAGCCGGGTCCGTCAAGTCATCGGCTGGTACATATACGGCCTGCACGGATGTTACAGATCCGTTCTTTGTAGAAGCGATACGTTCCTGAAGGGCACCCATTTCGTTTGCCAGTGTCGGCTGATAACCTACGGCTGACGGCATACGTCCGAGAAGTGCGGATACTTCCGAACCAGCCTGTACGAAACGGAAGATATTATCGATGAAGAGAAGCACATTCTGGTGCTCTACATCACGGAAATATTCTGCCATTGTAAGTCCTGTCTCAGCGACACGCATACGAGATCCAGGTGGTTCATTCATCTGTCCGAATACCAAAGCTGTCTTATCAAGTACACCTGATTCTCTCATCTCTGTCCATAAGTCATTACCTTCACGGGAACGCTCTCCGACACCGGTGAAGATGGAATATCCACCATGTTCTGTTGCGATGTTATGGATCAGCTCCTGGATCAGTACGGTCTTACCTACACCGGCACCACCGAACAGACCGATCTTACCACCTTTCGCATAAGGTGTCAGAAGGTCAATGACCTTGATCCCTGTCTCTAATACTTCGACAGCCGGGCTCTGTTCTTCAAAGCTTGGTGCTTTTCTGTGGATAACCCATTCTTCGCTGTCTTTAATTGGTTCTCCGTTATCGATCGTCTCTCCAAGTACATTGAACAGACGTCCCAGAGTCTTCTCACCTACCGGCACTTTGATACCAGCTCCGGTAGCGGTAACTTCCATTCCCTTCTGCAGACCTTCACTGGAAGCCAGCATGATACAACGTGCAATGTTGTTACCTACATGCTGGGCTACTTCCATGACGCAACGTTTTCCGCCATTGCCTACTTCCAGGGCATCTTTGATAAATGGAAGTTCTTCTCTACTATTAAATTCTACGTCTACGACAGGTCCCATGACCTGTACGATTCTTCCTTTTGTCATATTACTGCTGCCCACTTTCTTTTTTATTATTTCGTGGTTATTATTTGTTCTGTATACAGTTCCGCCATTTGTGAACTTTGTATCTTACTTCCGTTTCTGCGCATTGCTCCGCCGATGATCTCTGTCAATTCCTGTGTGATGTCTGCCTGACGGACACGGTTATAAGTAATATTTAATTCGTTCAGCATATCTGTTGCACTGTCTGTTGCATTCTGCATTGCCTGCATTCTGGCATTATGCTCACTGCAGTAGGCCTCTACCAGGCATCCATATACGATACCGTTGATGTAGTTCGGAACAATGTTCGCCATCACACTGTGTGTGGATGGCCAGAACACCATATCTTCCTGATACAGTCCGGTTCCGACAAGAGCCGGCATATCTTCCGGAAGGAAGGTCGTCTTCTTCATAGGAAGGAGCTTCTGTTCCTCAGTCTCCGCTGTCATAGCATTGATCATACGTGTGTATATGATGTGGATCTCGTCCAGATCTCCATTTCTGAACTGTTCTACCATCTCCGAAGAAATGACTCTCGATCTGTGTAATGTTGGATTCTGGACGGTATAACGAAACTGAGTATCCATCTCAATTCCTTCCCTCTTGGCAAAGTACTGTCTTCCGGCTTCTCCAAGTACGAATAATTTATGCTTTCCCGGTTTCTTTAACAGTTCTTCAGTTGCCTTGATCACGTTATGATTATATGCCCCGGCAAGTCCTTTATCAGCAGTTACAACGATATAGCCAATCTTTCTTTCCTCAGCCGGGATACTCTCACGGCCATCAAAGAACTGGCTGTGCATATCCGGCACATGCCGCAAAATTCTGGCGATCTCTGCCTGCATGGCATAGAAGAAAGGTTCTGTGTCAGCAAGCTTTTTCTTGGCCTGTTTCATCTTCGAAGAAGAGATCAGATACATGGCATTTGTTATCTTTCTCGTCTCTTCGATGCTGGCCATTCTTTCCTTAATCTCTTTTGCATTTGCCATAGCTACACCCGCTTATCTTCTTTCCTTGAATTCCTTTGCTGCTGCAAGAATCTGCTCTTTCAGTTCATCATCCAGAACTTTCTTCTCATCGATCGCTTTGCCGATTTCTTTATGTTCTCTGTCGAAGAATGCAAGCATATCCATCTGGAATTCTTTGATCTTCTTTGTGTCAATATCAAGCATCAGTTTATTCGTAGCGACACAAAGTGTGATCACCTGCTCATGAAGACTTAACGGACGTCCCAGAGGCTGTTTTAACAGTTCTGTCAGACAGCTTCCGTATTTCAGCTGATTCTTTGTTGCATCGTCAAGGTCTGAACTGAACTGGGTAAATGATTCCATCTCTCTTGCCTGTGCCAGGTCGATACGGACACTACCACTGGCTTTCTTCATTGCCTTTGTCTGTGCGGCTCCACCTACACGGGATACAGAAAGACCAACGTTAACGGCCGGACGCATACCGGCATTGAACAGGTCACTCTCTAAGAAGATCTGTCCGTCTGTGATAGAAATAACGTTCGTAGGAATGTATGCAGATACATCTCCTGCCTGTGTCTCAATAATCGGAAGTGCTGTGATAGAACCTCCGCCTGCTTCTTCACTTAAGCGGCTGCTTCGCTCAAGCAGTCTTGAATGTAAGTAGAATACGTCACCAGGATAAGCTTCACGTCCAGGTGAACGTCCAAGTAACAGAGAAATTGCACGGTATGCTACCGCATGTTTGGAAAGATCATCGTATACGATCAATACATCTTTTCCCTGATACATGAAATACTCTGCAAGTGCTGTTGCTGAATAAGGTACGATATACTGAAGCGGTGCACACTCACTGGCTGTTGAGCAGAATACCGTGGTGTAATCCAGTGCATCATGTGCTTTTAAGTCATTTACAAGTCTTGCTACGGTTGATGCTTTCTGTCCGATGGCTACATAGATACAGATGACATCTTTTCCCTTCTGGTTGATGATCGTATCGGTTGCAATGGATGTCTTACCTGTCTGTCTGTCACCGATGATCAACTCTCTCTGTCCACGTCCGATTGGGAACATGGAATCGATTGAAAGGATACCTGTCTCAAGCGGAACGCTTACCGACTTACGGTCAACGATTCCCGGTGCCTCATTCTCTACCGGACGATATCCGTCGGCTTTGATCTCACCTTTTCCATCGATCGGTGCTCCAAGAGCATCTACGATCCTTCCGATATAACCCTCTCCTACCGGAATACCTGCTTTTTTACCTGTACGGCACACTTTTGTGCCCTGTTTGATCTCTGAATCATCTCCGAACAGGATACAACTGATCTCGTTTTCCTTGATGTCCTGTACCATGCCCTTAAGACCAGTCTCCAATGTGACGATCTCGCCATACATTGCGTGGTCGATTCCGTATACGGAGGCGATTCCATCACCAACAGAGATGACAGTACCAACTTCCTGATCTCTGCTTATTACGTCATAATTCTTTATCTCTTCTTTTAATATAGAGATAATTTCATCTGAGCTGATTGCACTCAATTCCTTCACCTCCATGTTAATTTGTTAATTTCCGCTGTAAACGGTTCAGACGGCCCTGCACACTGTAGTCATATTCTTTTCCGTCAACCTGCAGGATAAATCCGCCGATCAGTGCCTTGTCTTCTGCCATAACCCATTTGATGTCTCCGGCACCGTATTTCTTCTTGATAAAGTCACCCATCTGCTTCTTTTGTTCTTCACTTGGAAGCGCTGTATAACGAAGATAGACTGTCTTAACTCCTGCTGCCTGATTCTGTAATTCTTCGTATGCTGCAAAGATCTGTTCTGCGATCGTCATCTTTTCATGATCGCAGACAACCTTCAGAAATGTTCTCATTTCTTCTGAAAATACTTTATCAATGATATTGTGTTTTGTCTCTTTTGTGATCACTGGATTAACCAGTGCTGCTTTCAATTCCTGTGATTTTTCGAAAATATTCCCTGCCTCCAGGACAGCTTCTTTCGAAATACCAAGTTCATTCAGAACTTTCGCATACCGGAGGGCTGCCACCTGGCAGAATACCGGCTCTGCTTCTTTTCTATTCTTCGCTGTCATGGGAATCACCTGCATCTTTCAAAAACTGGTCATATGCATTCACGCCGCTTATATTGTCAGCATTCTCAAGTAATATCTTCTTCGCAGCATCCATTGCCAGCCCTGCAACCTGTGCCTTCATATCATCAAAGGCCTGTTCTCTTTCCTGATTCAGGCTTTCTCTTGCTGTCTTCATAACCTTGTCTGCTTTCTCGTTAGCCTCGTTCAGGATCTGGTTGTATTCCTGTTTTGCATCCAGTTTCGCCTGTTCGATCATCTTTGTGGATTCTTCTTTTGCTCCATTCAATGCATCTTCATACTGCTTCTTCAGAGCATGCGCTTTGTCCTGCTCCTCATTCGCATGGCCGATTCCGTCTGCAATCATCTTTTCCCGCTTTTCCATAATGTCCATGACCGGGCGAAACAGGAACTTTCTGAGAATCAGATACAGAACGATCAGGTTGATGATCGTCAGCACTAGATTAAAATCTATTCTCAGCATATATCTCTACCTGCCTTTCCCTTCTTTTAATCTGTTATCGTCAGCAAACATTATTTCAAAAGAAGGACGATCAGAAGTGCAATAATGAAACCGTAGATAGCGGTTGCCTCTGCAAGTGCACAACCAAGGATCAGGGATGTTCTGATCTTTCCGTCTGCTTCCGGCTGTCTTGCGATAGCGTCTACTGCTTTGCTTGTTGCGATTCCGATACCAACACCGGCTCCGATACCTGTAAGTACTGCGATACCTGCTCCAATTGCGATAATTGTTCCACTCATAATTTGTTCTCCTTTTCTTTTCTTACGTTTTCTTATACTAAATGTTGTAAATGTCTGATTCGCCTTATTCCATCTCTTCTGTCATAAATAATGCAGTTAAGAATACGAATACATATGCCTGTAATAATCCGTCAAATATATCAAAATAAAAACTAAACGGTATCGGCACAATTAAAGGAACGACCTGTTTGATCAGTTCCATGACTACAAACCCGCCTAACATATTACCAAACAGTCGCATACAAAGCGACAGTGGGCGGATTACGATCTCCAGTATCATGATTGGTGCTACGATCGGCACTGGCTTTGCAAAATGTTTGCACCAGTGAACCAGACCATTTCTATGGATACCGGACCACTCGATCACGAACATACTCATAACGGCAAGTGCGATTGTTACGTTCATGTCCTTTGTCGGAGGCTTAAATCCTAACAGCCCGATGACATTTGATATTGCAAGATAAAGCGCTACCGTCATCAGATATGGAATATATCCCCTGTTTTCTTTTCCTATAATACCTTCAAAGAAATCCTGTGCCCAGCCAATTACTGATTCCAGCATAAGCTGTACCTTTCCCGGTTTCTCTACGCTTAGATTCCTTACGAATACTATACTTAGAATAGTAAGAACCGCCATAATGATCCAAGTTACAACAACACCTTCGTCAACAGCGATTCCTCCAAATACCGGGATGGTAAATACGGTTTCACAGTTAAGTTCTTCTACAAGGCTTTCAACAAGCTTTTCCGTACTATCCCCTTCCTTCATAATTTTTTTGCTAGTTTACTGCTATTTTTTGAAAATGTCAATCGTTTTGTCCACTGTCTATTTTGCATAATTTTTCATTATTTTTTTGTGTATTTTTACTTTTATTTCTCTTAATTTTTTATTTTTCTTCATCAAATTTCCAACTGCCGAAATGGTAGTTCCAATTTCCATTTATTTTTTCACAAGGAAAATGCACAATTTTTATTTTCAATTCCCTTCTTTTTCTACAAAACAGCGATTTCTTCGATTTTCTTCTTGAGAAAATCCTCTCGTTTTCTTTGTGAAATACGACATTTTTTCAAGATTGTCTATTGTTTTGGGCACAGAAAAAGTGTAACCGCTTTTATACTGTTACACTTCTTACTTTTCATTATTTTGTTGTATATCTCAATTTTATATGTACGCTCATTCAAAATTGATATATCCGCCCTGATCTTACTCTGTGATCAGACGGTACTGTAAATTCTCATATAGAATTTTGTTTCCTTCCATAATATCAGCCGGAAGTAGTGCTCTTGCCATCACCTTGTTTTCTTCCTGATCCTGTGCAAGCGCATCCACACGTCTCAGTTCCGCATAGTCACCATCAATCTTCTCAACTACATAAATACATGTCAACATATTTTTTGCCTCCTTTTTAGTCTTATCATCCTGTCTTTTGTATAAGTTATTTTAATTATACTATTTTTTTTAAGGAAAAGTAAATTTTTTCTGTATTGATTATTGGCAAGATTTATAATAATATATACTTATATAATATCGTTATACATTACAATTCAAAGGAGCCCAGCAATGAACGAAGTAGATTTTTCAAAAGTCGGATTAAAAATGAAACAATTAAGAAGTGAACGCGGTATCACTCAGGAACAGGTAGCAAAAGATCTGAACTGTACTGTTCCTTTCGTCAGCAATGTCGAGAACAATCGTGCTAAGCTTAACTTAAGAGTTCTTCTTTATTACTCAAAGCTTTGTAACGTATCCGTGGACACGATTCTGGATGCGGGAAGAGATCTTCCTCCTCTGGATGAAAAAGAGCGCCAGTTAAATGACGAAGTGCTCAATGTATTCCGTGGTTTTTCAGTTGCGGAAAAAGAAAAGATCATCAAGATGTTACGCATCTGCAGGAGAAATAATCTCCTGCTTTTTTATTTCCTGCATAGCAATAATACATCTTTATGATCTTTCTTCTATATATAATATTTTTCATTGCATGATACTTTATATTCTCATCACTAGTATCAATAATCTTCAAGTACAACTTTTCCTTGTTTCTTACTTTCTTTCACATTAATAATCCTCTGATTCTGGCTTCCCCGGAACACCAGTGTCACATCCTTTAATGCTTCCTTAAACTCCCCGTCTACCAGCACATCGATATAAGACAGCATTTCGTCAGTCACATTCGTATGCACACAGCCTCCCGGGATCATATCGCAATCAAAAAGATACCCACTGTAACACCAGATATCTTTCTTTGGATACGTTTCTCTTACTTTCTTTAAAAGCTTTACCAGTTCCACCTGATTCTCCGGCTCGAACGGTTCCCCTCCGAGCAAAGTGAATCCTTGAATGAAGTTAGAATCCAGCGAATTCAATATTTCCGCTTCCGTCTCTTCTGTGTATGGCTGTCCATAGTTGAAATTCCATGTCTCCTCATTAAAACATCCCTTGCAGTGATGCCTGCAGCCGGATACAAACAGGCTGACTCTGACGCCCGGTCCGTCTGCGATGTCGCATTCTTTTATATTTCCGTAATTCATGATTTGTAAAGTCTCCTTTTATTCCTCTCTGGAATGTATTACCTCAATAATCGGATATTCTACATTCTCTTCCATTCTCACGTATTGATAATTTTCACCTATCGCCCACATGAATTCGTCATTTTCCAGTGTTTTCCATGCTTCCTGCTGCTCCGGATAATGGAAGGCAAACTCCAGTTTCAGCATTTTCAGCTCATCTCTCAGCCTGTACACATCTATGAAGCCCTCTCTTGGAGTATATGAGAAATAGGTAGTCGTGTACACGGGATTTTCTTCCCTGTCATCCCATCCTACAAGTACATTACTGATTTGATTATCTTCTTCAATAACCTCCATTAGTTTATACTTGCGATGCCCACACTCTTTTTCCTCCATGAAATTAATCACAAATCTTATCCCATAAAAACTGGTCCGGATTCCATTCGGTGGATTTTTCGTCGTTTCATATATGATTTCTGTATGTAGTTGTTTTTCCTGCTGTATTTTGCGGATTTTTTCTTCTTTTTCCCGTTCTTTTTCTCTTTTCAGTTCTTCTAAGATACGGTTCAATGCAGTAATAACAAATCCCGTATAGGTATAAACATATATTTTTTCTACTCTTCCACCTTTAAATACCAGTTCTACCTCTGATTTATCTCTCGGGCTCGGTCTGGCACTATCCAGTTCTTCATATTTTATCGGCATGGCTATCGGTCCCTGTTTCCTATTCTTGTTAAACATAGATCCATAGATTCCTTCTGTACTGAAAAGAATCCCCTTCTTACCGCTTCCAAGTATGGTATTATCACATATAGCTGCAACTTCTATCATCTTACATCCCGGTGCATAACTTGCAAATGCTGCCCATAATGTCCCTTCTTTAGCATCCTTTCCAAGAATCACTGCAAGTGGCACCGCATTATAAAAATAGTCTTTTTTTAATTCCTTATCGGTTATGCTGGTCACGATATCACCAATCATTTTTTTCTTATCCATTCTTATATTTCCCCTTGCGTCATTTGCTATTTATTAATTATATACTATTTTGATTCATGTTTAAACACGAAGAATAGACAAATTAGAAAAGGAGCATATCTTTCGACATACTCCTACTATAATCTTTATCAACATCACAAGTTATGGACTTTGGACATATCTTCATTTATGTTACAGATGCAATACTCTGTCCTTGATTTCCTGCGTACGTCCCTGATTCCAGAACTGTGTTCCGATATATCCACAGGTTCTTCTTGCCACGAATAACTTATCCTGATTCTGGTTACCGCAATTCGGGCATTCCCAGATCAGCTTTCCTGCTTCATCTTCCTTGATCTGGATCTCTCCGTCATAACCACAGCATTCACAGTAATCACTCTTTGTATTCAGCTCTGCATACATAATATTATTGTAAATATACTGCATAACCGAAAGTACCGCCGGAATATTGTTCTGCATATTCGGTACTTCGATGTAACTGATTGCTCCACCCGGTGAAAGCTTCTGGAAATCGGCTTCGAACTTCAGCTTCTTGAATGCATCAATCTTCTCTGATACATGTACATGATAGCTGTTCGTAATATAATTCTTATCTGTTACACCCTTGATGATTCCAAAACGCTTCTGCAGACATTTTGCAAATTTGTATGTGGTAGATTCCATCGGTGTTCCGTATACAGAATAGCTGATGTTCTCTGCTTTTTCCACTCTTCACATTTATCATTTAACTTCTGCATTACCTGCATTGCAAATGGTCTTGCTGCGGGATCGGTATGTGATTTGCCAAGCATACGTACACACATCTCATAAAGTCCTGCATATCCAAGCGAAATAGTGGAGTAACCATTAAATAATAATTTATCGATCGTCTCACCCTTCTTCAGTCTTGCAAGTGCACCGTTCTGCCACAGAATCGGAGCAACATCGGAAACCGTTCCCTGGAGACGTTCATGTCTGCATCTCAGTGCTCTGTGACATAATTCCAGACGCTCATCCAGAATCTTCCAGAATTTCTCCATATCTCCTTCTGATGAACATGCAACATCAACTAAGTTGATCGTTACAACCCCCTGATTGAAACGTCCGTAGAACTTATGAGTTCCATCCGGATTTCTCTGACTGTCTTCTACCGTCAAGAACGAACGGCATCCCATACAAGGATATACTTCTCCGTTCTTCATCTCTTTCATAATCTTGGCAGAGATGTAATCCGGCACCATACGTTTTGCGGTACATTTTGCTGCCAGTTCTGTCAGATGCCAGTATTTGGAATCTTCTGTAATATTATCCTCATCCAGTACATAGATCAGTTTCGGGAATGCCGGTGTGATCCATACACCTTTTTCATTCTTTACTCCCTGCATTCTCTGAATCATCACTTCTTCAATGATCATAGCCAGGTCATCACGGTTCTGCCTTCTTCTACCTCATCCAGATACATGAACATCGTCACAAATGGTGCCTGACCGTTACATGTCATTAATGTGATAAGCTGATACTGAATTGTCTGGATACCACTCTTTACTTCTTCTCTTAAACGGCGCTCTGTCACCTTATTGATAATTGTCTCATCTAAAGCTTCTCCGCATTCTTCACGCTCTGCGATTACATTTCTGCGGATCTTCTTACGGCTGATATCGACAAACGGTGCCAGATGTGCCAGTGTAAATGACTGTCCGCCGTACTGGTTACTTGCTACCTGTGCAACGATCTGTGTCGTTACATTACATGCTGTAAAGAAGCTGTGCGGCTTCTCGATCATGGTCTCACTAATGACAGTTCCATTCTGAAGCATATCCTGAAGATTGATCAGGTCACAGTTATGCTCTTTCTGTGCGAAATAGTCGGAATCATGGAAATGAATGATTCCCGCTTCATGCGCACGTACAACCTCTTCCGGAAGAAGGACACGTCTTGACAAGTCCTTACTTACTTCTCCGGCCATATAATCACGCTGTGTAGAGTTGATCACAGGATTCTTGTTAGAGTTCTCCTGATTCACCTCTTCATTCATATGCTCCAGAAGTGCAAGAATTCCGTTATCTGTTGTATTCGTCTTTCTCATCAGTTCTCTTTTATAACGATAGCGCACATATTTCTGTGCGACTTCATAGCCGCGCAGTTCCATAATTCCGGTCTCTACCATATCCTGTATATCTTCTACATTGACAGCATGAGTGGATTCCTCAATTTTCTTTGCAACGTTGTCCGCCACTGCCATAATCTGATATTCATTCATCCGATGCAGTTTATCGACGTCCTTGTTTGCACCTTTGATCGCATTAATGATCTTCTCCAGGTCGAAGGCTACCTCTTCGCCGTTTCTCTTAATTACGTTCGTCTTTATTTCTGCGTTCATGTTTATCCCTCTCTTGTTTTTATTGCCGATGTAGTATGTGCTCACCCTCAAATACTACTAAATATTGTTTTTTTAACATCTTTTCTGCACAAGATGTTGTGCAAGTAATATGATACTCTATAACAGGCAAAAAGGAAAGAGGTAATTTTGTTAAAATAAATGTTTGGAATACAGTCTAAATTTTGGTGATATTTTTTTACGAAATTTGTTGCATTTTTGATTTTACAGTGGGTAAAGCGTGGCGCATAGTTAAGAATACTTAAGACATATAAACTGCCGGTACACTTTTTCTATACCGGCAGTTTTATTTTCACATTATTATAATTGATCGACTGTATTTTTCAGAGATTTCAGATCTGTATCCAGATGCTTATACATTTCTACATAGTATGGGTACAGTTTGTCATAAGCTTCTACCCATTCTTCAACAGGTTCGATAATCTCGTTGACTTTTACGATCTTCTCAGCTGCTTTTGTAAGTTCTGGGAACACACCCAGCTTATGTCCGACGATTAGTGCATCTCCTACCGGAACGTCTCCCGACTTGTCATCCATCACATATACCGGCATATTCAACATAGAAGCTTTAATCTGACACCATGTACGGCTCTTGGCTCCGCCTCCGCAGATACGCAGCAATTCTGCTGTCGCTCCGGCTTCTTTCACCGTCTCCATGACATGTCTGAGTGCAAAAGCCGTTCCTTCAAATACCGCACGGACCAGATCGCTTCTCTTCATATCCATGCCCATTCCAATGAACATACCTCTTGCATACTCATTCCAGAGCGGTGCCCGTTCTCCCAGCAGATATGGGAAGAAGAATAAGCCGCCGGCCCCCGGCTTTGATTCCAGAGCAAGTTCATTCAGATATGTGTAAATATTCAGATCCTGTTCTTTAGCGTAAGCGACTTCTTCTGCTGCCATTTTTTCAATGAACCATTTTAATGCTGCACCACTAGTCTGTATCGGTGCATCGAAAATCCATGGCATTCCGTCAATCGTACAAGGTTTGGTAACGACCGGAATATCCGGTGCACTCTTT
>ENA-OQCN01000513-OQCN01000513.1-human-gut-metagenome-genome-assembly--contig:-NODE-513-length-20675-cov-2.962186_pt1 | contig 20675 bp, 27 predicted proteins | sample MGYA00242497_ERZ504576 | MGnify/ENA primary metagenome ERZ504576 (study PRJEB26092, sample SAMD00036296) | human gut metagenome | host: Homo sapiens | study: EMG produced TPA metagenomics assembly of... | reverse complement strand
CATCATAGGACAGAGAATTATCATTCTTCTGCTCAAGTTAAGGCAGCTTTCAAGGCTGAGGAAATATGAAACCTTGTGAAAAATCGTTTGATAGATTTAGAATCTGCTTATCATTTTGAGTCGCTTGTGTTATACTTTTATTCATAGCATGAGCCTCCGGTTTGTAATTGTTTTTTGGCAACTCAATTATACCAAAACCATTGGTTTCATGTTATTTTTATGCCAGTTATTATTGAATTTTCAAGGTGCAAAGGCACATTTTAATGTGCGAAGTTTGAGTCAATAATTTACAAAGGAAGGGAAAACTATCATGGAAAAGATCAAAAAGCGTATAGCTAACTTAAAGGTTGCAGGAAAATTAAAAGTATATCAAATGACAGTGCTTGTTATGACATTATTTTTAGTGTTGGTGGCACTGATCTCGACATTAGTGATCCGTTCAAATATAGAGAAGATCACGGAGGTCTGGTCTCCGTCATTGGAATATCTGCAGGATTTAGAGACAATGACTGCGAAATACAGAATCAAACAGTATCAGCATCTGGTAGAATCAGATGCAGCAGTCATGAACTCCTGCGAAGAAGAAATCCAGAAGCTGGAGAGTCAGATCCAGGATACCGGTGCGAATCTGGATGCAATCATGTCTGCAGACAGTGATGCTCAAAAAGGACGGGATGATTATGAAGTAGCAAACGCTGCATGGGAAGAATACAGAGCTGCTTCAGATGAAATCCTGAAGTTGAGCCGTGAGGGTAAACAGCAGGAAGCAGCAAAGCTGATGACCGGAGAGGTGTATGAAGAATATAAAGCTTTTGCTGAAAAATTAACTATATTATGTGACAAGTTCCAGGTAGAATTAGATCAGGCAAAGGCCATGGCTAATGTATGCATTGTAATCATATTTATTGTGATCGTGGCAGCGGGTCTTGCGATTGCTGTAGTGACGACACTGATCGGAAGGATCATTACCAATTCCATTACCGAGCCGGTAGAACAGATAGATGCAGCAGTTGCCAGCCTGCGTAAGGGCGAACTGTCTAATGTAGAAATGCTTACCTATGAGTCTGAGGATGAGCTTGGCGATACCATCAGGAATCTGAAAGAAGCCATGGGTATTCTGGCAGATTATGTCAGCGAGATCTCTGTGGAGGTAAAGGCAATAGCGCAGGGTAACCTGACCAGAAATGGTGATGATATTACAGATTTCCTAGGCGATTTCTCGGAATTGAAGACATCACTGCTGTATATTCTGAAACGGTTTAACAGTACCCTGACCGAGATCAGCAATCTGGCAGAACAGGTATCATCGAATTCATCCGAGGTGGAAAAAGCATCAAAATCCCTGGCGGACGGTGCAACAGAGCAGGCAGGAGTCATCGAGGAATTGAATGCCACCATTGATACGGTCGTGGATCTGGCGGCAGATACAGCGAAGGAAACACAGAACGCATCGGCACGTGTAAAAGCCTCTGCAAATAAAGCGAACGAAGAAAAAGAAAAAATGAACGATCTGCTCAAGGAAATGGAGCACATTACAGAAATCTCCAAGGAGATCGGTAATATTATCACAGATATCGAGGATATTGCATCCCAGACCAACCTGTTATCCCTGAATGCTTCCATTGAAGCTGCCAGAGCAGGAGAAGCAGGAAGAGGCTTTGCGGTGGTTGCAGATCAGATCGGCAAGCTGGCAGCAGACAGTGCAAAATCTGCTGTAAATACAAGAGATCTGATCGATAAGACCTTAGTGGAAATCGAAAAGGGCAATACGATTACAAGAACAACAGCAGACGCATTCAATCAGATCATTGCAGATATGGAGTCCTTTGCAGAGCTTGCAGAGAACACCATGGAGAAAGCCAACTCCCAGGCAGAGTCCTTGGAGCAGATCGGCCAGGGAATTGAACAGCTGTCCGGCGTAGTACAGGGCAATGCTGCATCCTCCGAAGAGAATACTGCGATCAGTATTAATCTGGCAGAGGGAGCAGCCAAGATGCGTGACCGTGTGAATATCTTTAAGCTATTCTAGAAAATGGCAGGAATAGAGTGAAGTTGTCGGAAGGAAAGTTTTTGTTGTGATTAATGATATATTTAGAGTGTTTGGAGAGCAGACAGCAGAAATCTTATTTGAGATCATTACAGAATGTATGGATGATTACCTGTATATATTTGATCTGCAGAATAATACCTTTGAGATTTCACAGTCAGCTGTGGAACGGTTTAATATGTCGAAAAATGTTCTGACAGATGCTGCAAATGAAGTTATGAAGGTAGTATATGAGGAAGACCGCAGGATGCTTGCAAAGCATCTTGCGGATATATGCGAAGGAAGAGAAAATATACATAATCTTCATTACAGGTGGCTTGATAAAGAAGGTATGCCGGTCTGGATTAACAGCCGTGGTATCGTGATCATTGATCAGCAGGGAAAGGCAGAGTATCTGGTCGGGTGTCTGAATGAGACCGGCAACAGGAGAAGAGCCGATAATGTCACAGGACTGCTTGGCGGACCGGAATTCCTTGCTTATCTGCGTGTACAAAAAGAACCCATTACCAAGGGATTTTTTATGCATGTAGGAATTGATGATTTTGGAGCGATCAATAGCTCCAGGGGAGCTGATTATGGTAATTATATCCTGAAAAGCGTAGCCGGCTGTATGAAGGAATGCCTTTCAGACAAGCAGAGAATTTACCATCTGGTAGCGGATCAGTATGTGATCGTGGATCTGGAAGCTTCTCCGCAGAAGACGCTGTGGCGCTGAAAGAAAAGATTACAGATAAACTTCATAATTTCATAGTAGCCGAAAATTATGAAGCTATATTTTCTATTTCTATTGGTGTTATAGATGCAGCAACATTTTGTGAGGGAACCGAAGAATGCCGCAAAAAGTTTGAATTTGCCTTGAAACAGGCAAAAAGCATGGGTAAAAATGGATTCTATATTTTTGACCAGGATGACTATGAGATCTTTTTACGAAAAGGAAGAATCATAGCAACACTTCGTAATGCTATTGTGAACCATTATGATGCTTTGAAGTATACTACCAGCCGATCGTGGACTGTCAGTCCGAACAGATCATTGGAGCAGAGGCCCTGATGCGTTTTTCCATGATAACGGAAGAAGGGCGGGAGTTTGTTTCACCGATGGAGTTTATCCCATTATTGGAAGAGACCGGATTGATCATTCCCGCTGGAAGATATATTTTGAACGAAGCTGCAGCAATGTGCTGTGAAATGCAGAAATATATTCCTGACTTCCGGATGAATGTAAATGTATCCTATGTTCAGATCCTGCAAGGCAATGTGGAGCGGGATATTCTGGATGCAATTCAAAAATATTCATTACAGACGGAATGCTTATGTGTTGAAATGACAGAAAGCGGATTTATGGATATGACACCTTCGTTCTGTAAATTCCGTAAAACTCTGGACAAGAACAGGATTCCCTTTGTGATCGATGATTTTGGAACAGGATATTCGAATCTTCATTGTATCCGTGATATGAATCCAAGTTACGTGAAAATGGATAGGGATTTTACTGCCAAGGCGATGAACAGTGACAGGGATTATGAATTATATAAAAATATCATCCCCATGGTACATAGTATTAACGTCAGGATATGCGCAGAAGGCATCGAGGAAAAAGAATGGCTTCTGAAAATGAAAGAAATGAAGGTTGATTATCTGCAGGGATATTATTTTGGAAGACCATGTGGAAAGAAACAGTTTCTGCAGCAATATGCCAGTGGCATCAACGTTAAATAAAGAGAGTAAGGCAGACTCAGCTATGTGGGGCTGCCTTATTTTATGGTCTTATCAGAAGGATGGATCCATAACGCTTCTTTCAGTTTTTCCAGGTCATTGGCATCAGGGTGAGACAATGCACAGTCAAAATTCTGGATCAATACATCAAGATTTGCCGGATGATCAGGAGCTTCCTTCATTTTCAAGTAGCGTTCCCGGACAGACTGCGGCATTCTGCCCTGACACATATACTCTCCGACGATAACATTGCTTGCGTCAATGAACTGCTTAACCTGACTCAGAATTTTCCGAAAATAGATATCACTGCCACCAAAGCCTGCAGTTCCAAACAGAAAAATCTGTTTATTCTTTAACTGCGATAATAGCTGTAATGTCCTGGTATCTGCATTACCCTTGTCTGTCCAAAATCCGATATAGAGCAGTTCGGAAGAAGGGATCACTGTGTCGGACACACCGAAATACTCACATTCATCCTGAGGTAATGCCTCGTGGATTGCATCAGCCAGCACCTTGGTATTACCTGTTAAGCTGCTATAAACGATGGAATATTTTTTATTCTTCATATCATGTTGTCTCCTTTCATAGGATCATGAAATTATCATATCGCATTCTTATTTTAGTTCGGAAAGCATGATTTGTCGAATGAATTTTCCATAAACATTTTACAGAGCGAAATGGATAGTTGCTTTTCCTGCTACTTGTGATAAATTAGAGTAAATAATGGTCAAAAAACCATCGACATCCGACCTTTGGCACGTTAGAATTATTTGAAAAAGTAAGCTAAAATACAGGAAAAAGAACAGGTAGAGGGGAAATAGTATAAAAAATAAGATTTTTCACACGTAAGAATGGAGGTTATTATGGAATATTCAGCAATTTATCATGATATGGACAAAAGATTCTGTTACGCAATTGATAAGGATCTGTTTGTGATACGTGTGCAGGTTAAAAAAGATGATATGAAGGAGATCTTCCTTCACTGTGAAGATAAGTATATACCAATGGAGTGCAAGGATACGCGGAAGACTATTCTGATGAAGAAGATTGCCACTTCACAGTTTCATGATTATTATGAAGCACAGCTTCAGATGCATCTGATATGTCTCAGATATTATTTTGAATTTACGGACACGCAGGATGAAAAATATATTATGGCAATTATGAGTTTTCTAAGGAATGTATCACAAACAGGGACAGAATGTTTGATTGTCCGCAGAATCTTCGGGAAGAAGAAATGTTTGAGGTGCCGGACTGGGCAGCAAATAAGGTCGTGTATCAGATTTTTCCGGCCCGTTTTGCAGCATCGCAGCAGGTAGATAAGGAACAATGGTATAAAGCACCAATTTCGTCTATGGATGATCTGCATGGTGATCTCAGAGGAATAATTGAACATCTGGATCACGTTCAGAATCTGGGAATCGATGTTTTGTATATGACACCTATCTTTAAATCAAATTCAAGTCATAAGTACGATACCATTGATTATTATCAGATCGATCCATCATTTGGAACGACAGAAGATCTCAGGGAACTGGTACAGGAAGCTCATAAGCGCGGAATGAAAATCGTCATGGATGCAGTGTTCAACCATACAGGAAGAGAATTTTTTGCATTTGAAGATATCATGGAAAAGGGAGAAAAATCGAAATATCTGGACTGGTATTATATTGAGAAATTTCCACTTAAAAGTGAAAGAGGAGAGATTCCAAACTATAAATGTTTCGGATACTATGGCGGAATGCCTAAGCTAAATCTGAAAAATCCTGAAGTTGAGAAATTCATTACAGATGTTGCGTGCTATTGGATTAAGGAATGTAATATTGACGGATGGCGAATGGATGTAGGAGAGAGATCAGTCATTATTTCTGGAAGAATTTTAGAAGAGCGGTCAAGGCTGTAAAAAAGGATATGCTGATCATTGGAGAAATCTGGCATTATGCAGGAGATTTTCTTGAGGGAGATGAATGGGATACGGTCATGAACTATCCGTTTTATCTGAATCTGATCGATCTGCTGGCAGATGAAAAGATACAGGTCAGTCAGTTTATACAGAATCTTGGATATTTGAAGGGACGTTTAAATAAAAAATGTTATCCTCTTATGTGGAATCTGATTGACAGCCATGACACAGCAAGATTTTTACATCTGTGTAATGGAAATAAGAAAAAACAGCATCTGGCAGCGGCTTTTCAGCTGTTATTGCCGGGAATGCCAATGATTTATTATGGGGATGAGTTTGCTATGCCGGGAGCAAACGATCCGGATTGCAGGCGCGGTATGTACTGGGATGAAGAATATCAGGACAAAGAGATGTATGAATGGTATAAACAGCTGCTTTGGATCCGGAAAAAACATGCGTGTATTTCAGAAGGCGAACTGATCGGGGCAATTACAAAGGATGAGGAAGGAACAATAGTCCTGATTCGAAAAAATGTCGAAGAGACAATTGCCTTGATTTTTAATTGCAGCAGTAATGCAAAGAACTTTAGCGAGTATGAGGGAAAATATAATTTGCTTAGAGATGAACCGTTTAATGGAAAAGTTGAGGGGCTTGATGCTGCGGTAATCATGCTTTAAGAATATAGAAGAATGACTCCTGTTTGCATATATTATCTGCAGACAGTATAGTCTGTATGGTCAGTCAATTGTTATATATAAATTCTAAGAACTAAGGAAGAACTACTGTATGTTAAATAAAAAAGATTTTTTAAAATATGCATCGACATTAGCATTTCCGATTATGCTCCAAAATCTGATCGGAACGTTGGTAAACATTGCAGACACGGTAATGCTTGGATACGTGAGCCAGACTGCCATGTCGGCTTCATCGCTTGCGAACCAGTATACGTTTATTCTTTTCTGCTTATATTATGGAATGGCAACAGGTACTTCAGTTTTATGTGCCAGTACTGGGGAAAAGGTGATAAAAAGACAGTTGAGAAGATTCTTGGTCTCGCAGAACGTATCTCCCTGATTATTTCTCTTATATTTTTTGTTATCTCTTTTACTATGCCAACGGCAATTATGAAGATTTTTACAAACAGTCCTGACACGATCGCTGCCGGAAGTGAGTATCTGAAGGTGATTTCATTTTCATTTTTATTCATGGGATTCTCACAGATTTTTATGAGCTCTCTCCGAAGCATCGGGAAAATCATGCTGCCGTCGGTTACGTATATTGTTTCGCTTTGTGTCAATGTACTTTGTAATGCATCCTTTATTTTTGGATTGTTTGGTCTTCCAAAGCTCGGTGTTACCGGTGTTGCACTTGGCACTGTGATTGCCAGAATCTCAGAAGTGTTGATTTGTCTGATTTACTCATTACGCAGTTCAGACGTCAGATTCAGAATAAAATATTTCTTTGCAAAATCAGATATTCTGTTTCAGGACTTTATAAAAATTGCCACTCCAGCCGTGATAAATGACGTTGTCTGGAGCTTTGCCAATTCAGCATTTGCAGCAATTCTTGGTCATATTAGTGATGATATGGTTGCAGCAAATGCCGTTGCTGTTATGGTGGTAAATATCGCGCTATCGCCTGCCGTGGTTTTGCCAACGCTACTACGATCATTGTCAGTCAGGAACTTGGGAAAGACCGCATCGATACAGCAAGAGAGTACGGAAAACGAATGCTTAGAATAACATTTATTGTCAGCCTGATCGGATGTGTCGTTATTCTGGCGATCCGTCCTATGATACTGGATTTCTACCGGGATAAATTAACAGAGACGGCTATTTATTATCTTGGCATTTTTATCATTATGACAACCTGGCGTTTTGTGGGCGAAGGTATTAATACCTGTCTTATATGCGGCTGCTTCAGGGGTGGCGGTGATACCAGATTTGGAATGATCGTAGATACTATATTTATGTGGCTTGTTGCAGTCCCACTTACTTTTCTTGCTGCATATGTTTTTAAACTGCCGCCTGTCTGGGTATACTTTGTCATGACCCTGGACGAGTTCGAAAAAATGCCTGTGGTATTCATTCACTATTTCAGAAATAAATGGCTTACGAACATTACCAGAGATTTTGAGTGATTGCAGTTACCGTAAAGTTTTCTAAACAAGTTGATAAAAAACAAGACTGTCAGATTAAAGTTTCGGTAAATAAGGGGTAACATCATACTCCTGAATGAATTTTACAAATTTAGTTAGCTGATCCGGTACAAAAACACCCTTTTTCCAGATGATACCAAATTTACTGGTGATTTCCGGGGATACCGGGATCACAACAAAATCACGGGGATTGGTAGCGAGAGAGGAATACAAAAAAGCACCACATTTACCACCCCGGACAAAATTAAGGACAGTAACGAGCTGGCTGCAGTACATGTGGACATTTGGTGTGATCCCGGCACTGCGCAGACGGGTGATGACTGTCTGGGTTTGAACAGAGTCCGTATTGAATAAGATAATGGGCTCATCTTTTAACATATCCATTGTAATTTCTTTTTCACCGGCATACCGGTGCGTCTTGGAAACACAGTAGACATATCTGTCTTCCATCATGACATAACTGTTATATTTATCCAGATTATAAAAATCCATATTTGCCATGGCGATATCTAACTGTTCATTGTCGACTAAAGTACGGGCGCGGAGGGAGCCATATTCTAAAAGCTGAATGGGTATATTATACTGTTCCTGAAACTGGTCGGTCACCCGCGGAAAAAATACCGTGCTGATCATAGGAGGAATACCGATCCGCAGCGGGTGCCGCTTTTTTTCAATATTTGAAAAGTCGGTGTACAGTTCCTGCGTCTGTTTTAGAATAAATTCTGCTTTCTGATAAAAAGCCGCACCGTCTTTGGTGAGGGAAATTCTGTTCTTTCCATGGTTAAAAAGTTTCAGATGAAATTCTTTTTCCAGATCCCGGATCGAAGTGGAGATCGTAGGCTGGGAAACATAGAGCGCGTCAGCCGCGCGGGTAATACTATGGTAGCGGCATACCATACAAAAGTATTCTAATTGTGTCAGTGTCATAGAATCCTCCGTCATTGTACAGAAAAATTATACTATAGTTTCAGTATAGGAAAAAACTATGCTGACGTCAAGTATATGAAATGTACATTATACTGAAAATGCGATATGCTGTGTTTACAAAAGGAAAACGACAAGGCCATGTCACTTTTTAACATGATAAAAAAGAGAAAAAAGGAGGTTTTCTATGAGCCCGACAGTAATTACATTAATATTTCTGGCATTTGCATTATCATGTTTGTTACAGAGAAGATTCCACTCGGTCTGACATCCATGATTGTCTGCATTGGTCTTGTGATTACCGGTGTGTTGAGCGTAAGTGATGCTTTCAATGGATTTATCAACAGTAACGTGATTCTGTTTGTTGCCATGTTCATTGTAGGCGGGGCATTGTTTGAAACCGGTATGGCAAATGAGATTGGAAGTCTGGTAACAAAATTTGCAAAAACGGAACGCAGTCTGATTATCGCAATCATGGTGATTGTGGCAGTTATGAGCGGATTTCTTTCCAATACCGGTACGGCAGCAGTTCTTATTCCGGTTGTAATTGGAATTGCAGCGAAGTCAGGGTATAAGCGGTCAAGACTTTTAATGCCGTTAGTATTTGCAGCAGCAATGGGAGGAAATCTTTCACTGATTGGTGCACCCGGCAATATGATTGCACAATCTGCACTTGAACCGTTGGGATTGAAATTTGGATTTTTCGAGTATGCGATTGTCGGTTTGCCGATTCTGATCGTTGGTATTCTATTTTATGCTACGATCGGATTTAAAATTTTACCGCATCATGACACGACGGATGCAGATGATTCTATTTTTGATGAGTCACAGGATTTTAGCAATGTTCCAAAGTGGAAAAAAGTATTATCGCTGGTGATTCTGATTGCCACCTGATAGATGATTTTTGAAGAACAGATTGGTGTAAAACTTTGTATCACAGGCTGCGTAGGAGCAATTTTATTAATCCTCACCGGTGTCATTTCTGAAAAGAATGCTTTAAAATCCATTGATTTAAAAACTATTTTCCTGTTTGGAGGTACGCTTTCTCTGGCAAAGGCACTCGAGGTTACTGGAGCAGGAGAACTGATTGCAGATAAGGTGGTTGGAGCATTGGGTGAAAATCCTTCTCCGGTACTATTCACTTTTGTGGTGTTTATTCTGTGCTGTATCATGACAAACTTTATGTCAAATACAGCTACTACAGCCCTGATGGCACCGATTTGTATATCCATTGCCCAGGGAATGGGTGCAGATCCAAGAGCAGTTCTGATGGCATGTGTCATAGGAGGTTCCTGTGCCTACGCTACTCCAATCGGAATGCCTGCCAATACGATGGTAGTCGGAGCCGGCAACTATAAATTTATGGATTATGTAAAAGCTGGAATGCCGTTGATCGTCATTGCAACCGTGATCAGCATGATTATTTTACCAATAGCATTTCCATTTTATCCGTAGGATAATTTTATCACGTAGGATAAATTTTTATCACGTAGGATAATTTTTATCACGTAGGATAAAATTTCACTTTTAAATTATATTATTGAAAAATCTGGAGGAAAAAGATATGTCAAATGAAGTACAAGTAAAGAAACTGACTGATATTATGGCGCAGTTCGTAGGATTTACAGCAAAGAAGCTGCCGGATGATGTTATCGCAAAATTGCAGGAACTGAGAGACAAAGAGGATTCTCCTATGACAAAGGTCATCTACGATACCATGTTCCGCAATCAGGAACTGGCATTGAAATTAAACCGTCCTTCCTGTCAGGATACCGGTGTATTACAGTTCTGGGTAAAATGTGGAACAAAATTCCCACTGATTGATAATCTGGAAGCATTACTGAAGGATGCAGTGATGCAGGCTACAGTTGCAACACCGCTTCGTCACAATTCCGTAGAAACTTTTGATGAGTACAATACAGGTAAAAATGTAGGAAAAGGAACCCCTACTGTATGGTGGGACATTGTTCCAAATTCCGATAAATGTGAAATCTATACTTATATGGCAGGTGGAGGCTGTACGCTTCCTGGCAATGCCACGGTTTTAATGCCGGGCGAAGGCTATGAGGGAGTGACCAAGTTTGTATTAGACCGTATGACAACTTATGGATTGAATGCATGCCCTCCACTTTTAGTTGGTGTCGGCGTTGGTACTTCCGTAGAAACAGCGGCATTAATTCGAAAAAGGCACTGATGCGCCCGGTAGGTTCTCACAATGACAATGCTAACGCTGCTAAGATGGAGAAATTGTTGGAAGATGGTATTAATGCCATTGGTCTTGGACCGCAGGGGATGGGTGGCAATTACTCTGTCATGGGAGTTAATATCGAGAATACCGCACGTCATCCATCTGCGATTGGTGTGGCAGTAAATGTAGGCTGCTGGAGCCACAGAAGAGGACATATTGTATTTGATAAGGATTTAAACTTTACGGTAGATACCCATACCGGTTTTGAATATAAGGAAGAAAACTAATTCAGAAGGGAGAGAATAATTATGGCAGTAGAAATAAAAGATGGTAAGAAAATTCTGGTAACACCTGTATCGGCAGAGGATTTAAAGGATATTCATATTGGAGATATTGTATACCTGACAGGAGATATTACAACCTGTCGTGATGTGGCACACCGTCGTGTTGTAGAAGAGGGAAGAGAGATTCCGGTGGATGTCAGAGATGCTGCAATCCTGCATGCCGGCCCGATTATCCGCCCTTTGGGAGATGACAAATACGAGATGGTATCCGTAGGCCCCACGACATCTATGAGAATGGAAAAGTTTGAGTATGAATTTGTAGAGACCACAGGCGTCCGTGTCATTGTAGGCAAGGGCGGCATGAAGGAAAATACCGAGAGAGCCTGCAAGGACTTTGGTGCAATCCATTGTGTATTTCCTGCAGGAAATGCAGTCGTGGCAGCAGTAGAAGTGGAAGAAATCGTGGAGGCACAGTGGAAAGATCTGGGAATGCCTGAGACTTTGTGGCATTGCCATGTAAAAGAATTTGGACCACTGATCGTATCCATTGATTCTTATGGAAGAAACTACTTTGAAGAGAAGAAAGTGGAATATAATAAAAAGAAAGATGAGCAGGTCGAAATCATCAGCAAACAGGTCGGGTTCATCAAATAAAATCCGAACATAGTAAATATGTGTAGAAAAATAAAAGACCTTCTGTGGAAAAAGCTGGATTCATCAAAGGATGAAACAGGCTTCTGCAGAAGGTCTTTTTAATACAATAAGCAATGCTGATCATATATCACGGGCTGGACCAATGCGTATTGTGAAGAAAAAATAATTGACATAGCAGAAGTATTACCCTATAATCGTTCTAAAAAGAACAATAAGGAGGTGCAGATGTATTTCTGGGACAAGCATAAGACGATTACAAGCTATTATGAATTACTTTCTGGCGAGGTGTGCGATCAATATGAGTTAACACAGATGGAATACGATATAATTATGTTTTTACATAATAATCCACATCATAATACTGCAGCGGAAATAGTAAGGATCAGAAAGTCAACGAAATCACATGTTTCTTCTTCATTGAAAAAATTGGAAAACAAAGGTCTTATAAAAAGAAAACAAAGTAAAGATAATAAAAAACATATTGAAATTGTCCTTCTGGATGATGCGGCACTTATCGTGGACGCAGGATTAAACGCACAAAAACAGTTTGCACAGAATGTTTTAAGAGGGCTGACAGAAGAAGAAAAGCATGTGTGTATGAATGTATTTGACAAAATTTGTAACAATGCGGAAGAACTATTAAGAGGAGAGAGCAAGTGAAAAAGAGTAATTATAAACCACAGATTCCGGATTTGATGGAAGCAGTCTTTGATGCAGTGTATCTGACTTTTGATCTGGCAGCAGCAGTCTTATTTTTTTTATTCTCAAAAGGAAATATCCTGTATGTACTATATGGAATACTGACATTGACACTTTGTGGAGGGGATGCTTTTCATCTGGTGCCAAGAATTATAAGGGCTGTACGTGGAACCAATGATAAAATAAAGAGACAGCTTGGAATTGGATTGCAGGTATCGTCTATCACAATGACGATGTTTTATATTCTTTTAATGTATATATGGAAATATACATTCCCGGAATTAAAAATACCAGTAGTCATTGAGGTTGTTATATGGATATCAGCGGTTATCAGAATTGTGATCTGTATGTTTCCGCAGAATAACTGGTGTACAGATGAAGGAAATATGAAATTATCTGTCATAAGAAATGCGGTCTTTGCTGTTACCGGTATAGGTGTAATGATCTTATATCTGATTTCCGGAAATACATATGGATATCATATGACGAGGATGGCTGCAGCATCATTATTTCTTTTGGATGTTATCTTCCGGTAACACTGTTCAGTAAAACAAAACCGCAGGTCGGATTATTAATGATACCAAAGACCTGCGCATATATGTGGATCATTGTAATGGGGCTTCAGCTTCTGTTTTAAGATAAGAGCAGTAATATCTGCAGAAAGGCAGGAAATTATAGTGAATGTAGAAAGATTTGTAAAACTAATGACAGGACATTTTGATAACAAAGAACAATTTACAGAAATGAAAGAAGAGGGGAAAATATTTCCATATGCACAGCATGTGAATACTGTCTGTAACGATAAAATAAAAATATCCCTGAAGATTTTACCGGAATATTTATTGTAGAAGAAAGCTACTATGAGACGGATGGAAGACGGCATGCATCACCGCATTTATTTCTTATTACAGACAGTGATAATGGAATAATACTATCTTCCTATGAGATTCCGGAAGGGGAGGATAAGAATACTTTCTCTTATCATTCCATGAAGATTGTAGAGTATAGTGAACTAAAAAAATCTGAAAAGTTTACACCAGCTATATATCAGGAAAAAGATGGTGTCTGGGAAGGGGGCAGTGTGAGCAATTTACCCCGGTTATGGTATTCAGGCTGTGGGAGAAGTTTTCAGACACTTGTCTGGAGGTATCCGAAGTATGGAAGTCCATGGAAAGAGAACATTTGGATATGATGTGCCGATTAGATATAAAAGGGCAGCAAGTGAGGGATAAAGCAGGAAAGTTCATTGGTATTTGCCAGAGCAGAGTCTCTGGGAAAAGGGAGAAATATGATAATGTCAAAAGATGAATATTTAATCACAGATGAGCCCTTAAAGCACTGACAATATTTGCAATGCCTATGATTCTCGCAGTTTTTTTCAGCAAGTGTATAATATGGCTGATTCCATCATTGTTGGTCAGTTTGTCGGTTCCTCTGCACTTGCAGCTGTCGGTGCTGTGCTGCACTGACAAATGTATTTATTTGTGTGGCATTAGGTGCCGGTGTCGGTGCAGGTGTGCTCGTAAGCCGCTATTTTGGTGCCGGAGATTATGGTAAAATGAAAACAATTGTGTCAACATCGTTGGTCAGTTTTCTGATTTTAAGCCTGTTTCTGGGTGGCTTTGGTTTTTGTTTTTCACATTCAATGATGAATTTATTACAGACACCAACTGATATACTGGAGGAAGCAGTACAGTATCTCCGCATTTATTTTGCAGGATTTCCATTTCTGTTTATGTATAATATTCTTTCAACGATGTTTAACTCAATTGGAGAATCAAAAATACCATTGGGTCTTTTGATATTTTCTTCTATTTTAAATATTCTTATGGATCTTTGGATGGTGGCAGGACTTGGTCTCGGTGTGTTCGGGGCAGCCCTTGCAACCCTTATTGCACAGGGGATTTCTGCGGTATTTTCATTTCTGATTTTCTTTTGCCGGATGCGTCAATATAAGAGTCAATTTCAGTGGTTTGATGGTCAGGAGTTACATTTGATGCTCAAAATTGCTGTACCGTCGATTCTCCAGCAGTCCACAGTGTCAATTGGTATGATGATCGTACAGGCAGTTGTAAATCCATTTGGTACACAGGCACTCGCAGGTTATGCGGCAACAATGAGAGTAGAGAATGTTTTTTCGTTGATATTTGTGTCCATCGGCAATGCGGTTTCTCCGTATGTCTCACAGAATCTTGGTGCAAAGAAAATCAACCGCATCAAAAAAGGATATCACGCTGCGCTGGTATTAGACCTGTGTTTCGCAATTCTTGCATTTGTAGTTATTGAAACCATGTACACACAGATTTCTTCATTATTCCTGGGTAAAGATGGAACTGACTTAGCATATCAGGTGTCCGGGGATTATATGAGATGGCTTGGCTGTTTTTTCATCTTCATGGGTATTAAGATGCAACAGATGGAGTTCTGCGTGGACTTGGGATTATGCGCCCATTTCTCATTGCAAATATAGTTAACCTTGCAATCCGCCTGTCTGTTGCCATGATTTTTGCACCATGTTTTGGCATTGCATTTGTCTGGCTTGCTGTACCTGCCGGCTGGTTTGCAAATTTTCTGATTTCTTATATGGCACTTAGGAAATCATGGCCGGTTTCAACAGTCTGTAACAGTGTTGCGAACGGATAGTTACTGTTCACAGGCAGGCATTTTTCTGAACTGAAAATGCCGTATGATACAGTGGTGGCAGCAGATTTGCCGATTTGGAATGCGAAGCATCGGCAAAATCCGTTACTGGAACGAGGTACGAGTGAACAGTAATACTCTTTTATAATATTGCATGATTATGCATAAAATGTTTGAAAAATTGCAGAAGAAACGCTACACTATAAAACGTATGGAAATACAGAAATATGGAAAGTTCTGATTGATTGTTGACAGACAAAAAATCAGTAATGTTTGGAGGAAACATATGAAAAGAAAACAGATCGGAATGCTTATTTTTCTTGCAGTGATCGTGATATTACTGTTTGTAACGGCAAATACATCCGGGGTGATCACAGATCCGGAAAATTACCAGTGCGGTGTATATGCGACGGTATTTGCGCTGCTGCCGCCGGTCATTGCGATCGGTCTGGCACTCATCACGAAAGAGGTATATACGTCCCTTTTAGCCGGGATCATCACCGGAGGACTGTTATATTCCAATTTTAATTTAGACTGATGATCAACACGATCTTCTTTCAGGAAGACGGGGGTATGGTGTATAAACTTGCGGACGCCTGGAATGTGGGTATCCTTGTATTTTTAGTCATGCTTGGAATTCTTGTCTCGATGCTTAACAAAGCGGGCGGTTCTGCTGCGTTTGGAAAATGGGCATCAAAGCATATTAAGACAAGGATCGGTGCGCAGATTTCCGTTATGATCCTTGGAGTGCTGATCTTTGTAGATGATTATTTTAACTGCCTTACGGTGGGAAGTGTGATGCGTCCGGTCACAGACCGGCACAAAGTATCCCGCGCAAAATTATCCTATATCATTGATGCGACTGCAGCTCCGGTGTGCATCATTGCGCCGATCAGTTCGTGGGCGGCGGCAGTGACATCCTCGGTGCCGGAAGATTCCGGAATCAACGGTTTTGCTGTATTTTTACAGACGATCCCGTATAACCTGTATGCGATACTGACACTGGTCATGGTTTTACTTGTGACGGTACTCAGGGTTGACTTTGGACCGATGAAAAAACATGAGATGAATGCAATCGCAGGAGATCTGTTTACCACGCCGGGAAGACCTTATGAGGGAAATGAAGAAGAGGTCATCAATGAGAAAGCACATGTGCTGGATCTGATTCTTCCGGTTGCGGTTCTCATCGCAAGCTGTATTGTGGCAATGGTTTATACCGGTGGATTTTTTGAGGGTGCTTCCTTTGTCGATGCGTTTGCAGCTTCGGATGCATCGGTGGGACTGGTGCTTGGCGGTGCGGTCACGCTGGTATTTACATTTATCTATTATATGATGCGTGATGTGCTGTCCTTTGAAGAGTTTGCAAAATGCATCCCGGAGGGATTCCAGTCCATGATCGCGCCGATTCTGATCCTTACGATGGCGTGGACGTTATCGGGTATGACAAACCTGCTCGGTGCAAAATATTTTGTGGCAGATCTTGTGGCAAATTCTGCATCTGCGATGCAGGGATTTCTTCCGATGATCATTTTCCTGGTTGCTGCGTTTCTGGCATTTGCAACCGGAACATCCTGGGGAACATTCAGCATTCTGATCCCGATCGTGATCGGGGTATTCCCGGAAGGACAGATGATGGTTATCTCCATCGCATCCTGTCTGGCGGGTGCAGTCTGCGGAGACCACTGTTCACCGATCTCCGACACGACGATCATGGCATCTGCTGGCGGTCACTGTGAACACGTCAACCATGTGGTGACACAGCTTCCGTATGTGCTTGTTGTGGGAAGTGTATGTATGGTTGGATATCTTCTGATCGGTATTTTTAAGGCAGTGGGACTTGACGCCATTGTATGGCTGACACTTCCAATCTGCATCGTGCTTCTTTGTGTGGTTCTCTTTGTGATCCGGACAAAAAACGGCGGCAAAGAGGAAATTTGAGTTTTGCGGGTACGAAGGATGATCCGTAATTGCAAAAATAAATAAGAGGATTAAAATAGTGGTATCAGGTCTATAACGCCTGAAGAAAGGAAAAACAAAATGGTAAAACATATTATTTTATGGAAACTGAAAGAGGAATTTTCAGAGGAGGAGAAAAAACAGATCAAAGCAGGGATCAAGGAAGGATTAGAAGGTCTTGCCGGTCAGATCCCGGGAATGACAGAAATCAAAGTGCGCATCGACTGTCTGCCGAGTTCAACCGTGGATGTCATGCTAGATTCCACATTTGAGAGTGCGGAAGCATTAAAAACTTACAGTACACATCCGAAACATGTGGCAGTCGCAGACAGTAAAGTCAGACCGTATACGGCGGTGAGATCCTGCATGGACTATGAGATATAAACGGACAGAAAAGAGGATTTATATGTCATTAGAAAAAGCGAAAGCATATTTGGAGAATAAAGGATTTTTGGATCATGTGATCGAGCTGGCTGATTCCACGGCAACCGTTGCGATGGCGGCGGAAGCACTTGGGGTGGAGCCGGGCATGATCGCAAAGACGATGTCCTTTTTACAGGGAGAGCAGGCGGTGCTGATTCTGACGGAAGGCACGGCGAAAGTCGATAACCGCAAATACAAGGATACATTTCATGTGAAAGCGAAGATGATTCCGCCTGATGCGGTTGAGGAAGTGATCGGTCATGCGCCGGGCGGGGTGTGCCCGTTTGGAATCAACGATGGTGTGGAAGTGTATCTCGACGAAAGTCTGAAAAAATTTACTATCGTATATCCGGCAGCGGGAAATGACCACAGTGCAGTGAAACTCACGATCCCGGAACTTGAGCAGATCGCCGGGGCAAAAGGCTGGGTCGATGTCTGCAAGGAAGAAAATGTTTAGACAGACCGTAGTGTGAAAAATTAAATTTTCACATGTAAGAATGGCGGTTAAATGAAAGGAAAGATACTTTGGAATGAAAGTTGGAGTAATTGCAGATATTCACAGCAACCAGACCGCATTCCGGGCATGTGTGGACTATATGGTAAATGCCGGATGTGAGGAATTTCTGCTTCTGGGAGATTTTATTTCGGATACCGCCGGTGCAAGGCAGACGATGGAACTTCTCTATGAATTAATGGAACAGTTCCCATGTCATGTGCTGCGCGGAAACCGGGAAGAATATATGATAGAACAGCGTAAGATCCGGGAGAAGGAGGAAGAAGAAAAATTCTGGCTTGCCAATTCCGCCAGCGGCAATCTTTTGTATACTTACAGGCAGCTCACGGAAAGAGATCTGGATTTTTTGAGAGCCTTCCGATCACGTTTCGTTATGAAAAGGAAGGATATCCGGCGTTTACCTGCTGTCACGGTTCTCCGGTCAATACAAGAGAACTGCTCCAGCTTGACAGTGACCGCACAAAAGAGGTATTAGAAGAGATCGATACTGACTATCTGCTTGCAGCCCATACACATTTTCCGGGTATCAGCAGATATCAGGGAAAAACCTATATGAATACCGGTTCCTGTGGAATTGCGATCGGAGATCCGGGATACGCGCATGCCATCATCTTAGAGTCCGGTCAAAATGAATGGAAACCGGAATTTTTGCGGATCCCTTACGATAGCAATCAGGTGATACTGGATATTTTTACATCGGGACTTATGATATGGCGCCATGGTTTTTAAATAACAATCTGCACATTTTACTGACTGGAACAGATCTGACACCGGAACTTGTTAATCTGGCAGCGAAACTGCAGGAAGAAAATGATATGGGAGCAAAGCGCTGGCCGCATATCGAAGAAAAATATTTTGCACAGGCAGCGGATTCATTGAAAATTCCGGATTACACATTTTTGCGCTATATCCGCCCCGCTGTAAAAGAAGATACCGGGAAAATCTTAGAATTGTACCATTCCATGATCGGCGGAGCGGCAGGCTGGAATGAGTACTATCCTGGAATTGACACAATAGAATCCGATCTTTCCAGAAATGCGCTTTTTGTGATGGAAAATGAAGACGGGGAACTGCTGGCGTCGATCTCCATAGATGCAGACGAGGCAGTGGACAGCTTAAAATGCTGGAATCAGACGTTGCTTCCGGGTGCCGAACTGGCAAGCTCTGTATCCGGAAAGAGTATCAGAATAAAAAACTGGCAAGGATGATGATGGCGTATGCATGAATGTCCTGAGGAAACAGGGAAAGAGATCTGTTCATATTTTGGTGCATGAAGGGCATGAGGTGGCAATGCGTGCTTATATGCATCTGGGATATGAGAAAGTGGGGGAATGTAGTCTTTATGATATGCGGTTTGTGTGCATGGAAAGGGCGCTGTAGTGAAAAATGAAATAGAGAATAATTGCTGGTCAGGGCAGGCTTATTTGCCTGCCCCTAATTCTCTGTCTTTTGCCATAAAGAACAAGGCGATGGTATCCGGACCCACATGGCTTCCGGTACAGAAATCGTAAGAAGTATTGATAAATTCCCGCACAGAGATTTTTCCCTGAATTTTATCCATGACATAGAGCGAGTCTTCGTAGGCATCGGCATGTGCAATTCCGATGATCTGTTTTTCTGGTTCTGTGATATTGTCACAGACGAGAGAGACGAGCTCGTTCAACGCAGCTTTTCTTCCGCGGCATTTCTTGTACTGGACAATAAAACCGTCTTTGTTTCCGCGCAGGATCGGTTTGATACTCAAAAGGTTGCCGACGAGAGCAGTTGCGCCGCTCAAACGTCCGGTTCTGGAAAGATATTTTAAATCACCGACGGTAAATACACCGTTCATCTTTGCAGGGTACGTTTCTAAGATATCTGCTACTTCATCAATCTCCATACCTTTATCACGCATTTCACTTGCGTAGATCGCTAAAATTCCCTGTGCTAAAGAAGCATTGAGTGAATCGATCAGACGGATTTTTCTGCCGTTCACCGGATCGTGCATCAGATCTTCTGCGGCGAGTCTTGCGGAGTTGAAATTTCCGCTGATATTTTTGCTGAGTGAAAAATACAGCACATCTTCGTTATTTTCCATGGCACTGCGGAATGCATCTTCAAATATGGCAGTGCTGATCAGACCGGTCTTTACATCTGCGCCCTGGCGCACGGCGTCGTAATATTCATGGCCTTTTTTGCGTTCTTCCTCCGGGGATAAATTCGGATCAAAACAGGTGACTTCTTTTCCATTTACAAAGTTGATAAAAGAAAGAACTTTGATCTTATATTTTTTTACAAGTTCTGCGGGAATATTTGCCGCAGAGTCAACGATAATCTGAAACATGATGTTCTCCAATCCTGTTAAATAGTTATAGTATACAGTGTAAGCGGTTTTGAAAACTATGTCAAGTGGTTTTGGGACGTTTTCCTCTTTATTTTATAAAAGAGAATAATAGTATCATTGACGCTGACCATGTGGTATACTGCATTTAAGTAAATCGGTGTTTGGGAGGAAAATTCTTTTATGAAAGTGAAGTGTGTTTGGGAACATAATGGCGATGACAGTATTCTGTATGCGTCCAATTTCATTG
>ENA-OQCN01000512-OQCN01000512.1-human-gut-metagenome-genome-assembly--contig:-NODE-512-length-20698-cov-5.839386_pt1 | contig 20698 bp, 28 predicted proteins | sample MGYA00242497_ERZ504576 | MGnify/ENA primary metagenome ERZ504576 (study PRJEB26092, sample SAMD00036296) | human gut metagenome | host: Homo sapiens | study: EMG produced TPA metagenomics assembly of... | reverse complement strand
ACAGCTTTTGGGAAACTATGTCAAGATTGTTTACACAGGTGTCAAATATAAACGTTGTTCCTTTGTCAACTAAAAACTCACGCATGTTGACAATTACTTCTGAAAGTACATCAGTACCAATATGTGGCTTGTTGTCATAAAGTATGGACGGATCTGCCCCAAAGCGCACAAATGTCTCAAGCACAAGACGATTTCTGCCCGAAGGATCCTTTACGGATGTATTCAGCTTGCCGTCTGAAAAGGTTCCGGCACCGCCCTCACCAAACTGTACATTGCTTTTGGGATTAAGTATGCCACTCTCCCAGAATTTTTGTACATCGCAGGTTCTTTTCTCAACCCGGCTGCCACGCTCGATAACTATCGGGCGAAAACATGCCTCTGCCAGTATATATGCACAAAACAAGCCGGCAGGACCTGCCCCTGCAATAACAGGCGCCTGTCAAGTGGTATATGGCCGCATGCAGGTATCATGTACTCTTTTTCTTTATATATGAGCACAGATGAGCTGGCTGCTCTTTTTACAATTGCTTCTTCGCTATTTTTTGTATCCTCTATCTCTACAGCAACTGAATATGTATAGAACAGCTCAGGCTTTTTACGCGCGTCAAGTGATTTCTTTAATATGCGGTATGTGAAGCCTGTCTTGGCATTGAGCTTAAGCATTTTTATTATTTTCTTTTTTAATGCCTCATCACTGTGCGTGACGGGGAGCTTTATCTGGTTAATTTTAATCATTTACTGCATTTCTCCTGCTATATATCCACTTGTCCATGCCCACTGCAGATTGTAGCCACCGCATATGCCGTCCACATCAAGCAGCTCGCCGCAAAAGTAAAGCCCCGGATGGATTTTGGACTCCAATGTACGTACATCTATTTCCTTTGTATATATGCCGCCTGCACACACCTGTGCAAATTCGGCTCCTCTTGGCTTTTTTACCGAAACGGCTGTATGCTTTATTGAGCGGGTGAGACTTTTACAATCATCATCTGTCAACAGCCTTCCCTTTTTGTCAGGAGATACTCCTGATTTGTGTATCAGCTCAAGAAGAAGCTTATTGTTTAAAAGTCCGTTAAGCATCTCATTTAACGAGCGGTTGTCTGTCGTTGTAATGCTTCTGTCCTTTATGTATCTGTTAAGCTCATCATCACTAAAAGCCGGCAAAAAGTCAATTATTACCTCGACCCTTTGACCTTTATCGAGGGCTCTTGACATAAGACTTGAAATCTGAAAAACCGGGATGCCTGAGATGCCATAGTCAGCTAACTGCAGCTCCCCTGTATTTTGCTCTGTCATTTGACCGTCTATCACGGAAGCGACAGTGGCATCGCACCTGACACCTGTGATTTTTTTGAAATTTAGGCCATCACAGCTAAAGCCACAAAGCGCGGGTAATGGCTTTTGGATATGGTGTCCGAGAGCTTCTATCTGTCGAAACAGGCTTCCGTCACTTCCAAGCTTTGGAGAAGCCGTAAGGCCACACGCTATGATAAGCCTTTTGGACTTAAAGCTGCCCTTGTCTGTTTGGATGCAGTAACCGGTCCGGTCATCTGTCTTCTTATTAGTTACCGGATTAGCAGCAGAATTTGTGTCTTTAGTCGTAATCCCTGCAGCCTTGATTTCTGTAATACTTATACCTGTTTTCACATCCACATGAAGCCTCATAAGCTCCATGCGAAAGGCAGCCACAACAGATGCAGCCTGTCTTGAATTTGGATAAATGTAGCCTGCATTGTCATATGCAGGTATTCCAAGTTCTTTAAAAAAACGTATTGTGTCTGCATAATTAAATTGCGACAACCCGTTTTTAATCAGCGCTTTATTGCCGTGAAACTTATTTACAGACATATCAGTGTTTGTGAAATTACATCTGCCGTTTCCTGTTGCAAGTATTTTCTTTCCTATATCATCCTTGTGCTCTAAAAGTGCCACACGTGCTCCCTTTGATGCAGCAGCTGCTGCGCCATCAGCCCGGATGCACCGGCACCTATTATAATTACATCGTACATATTCTTTCCCCTAACTGATTTATTTTAACATTAACTTGAATAGCTTTCAAGAAAATCGTACAAATCAGTTTCGTTAAAAAAGTAGAGTCCGTTTGTAACCTTATTTTTTGCTTCATCGGGCAGTTCTTCAAAATACACGCCTGTGTCAAAGTATTTTTCACTTGCAGTGGCGTTGTATACAGACAGCATTCCGGAGTCATTTTTGATGCAGTATTTTGCATTTTTAGCCTCATTTGATGTCAGAAGGCTTTCTTTTTCATTTTTTTCTTCTTTATCATTTTCATTTCTTTGTGCAATTATAGCAGCCTTGTCTGCAGCTCTTTGCGTATTGATTTTTCTATCATAACAAGTGCAAGAAGAAATTACAAACAATAGTTAAAAAACAGATACTTGATTTTGCTTTTCATATTATCACCTCAAAATCAGTATCTGTAAATTTTTGTTATTTATTCAATTTTATAATAAATGACATTTTTTTGCCACTTTTATGATAAGTGTGCCCTTTGGAAAATGTCTAAGCTCATCCTCAGTCAGTCCCTTGAGTAAAAGCAGCGCCACAGCATATGAGATAACCGCAATGATTGCAGCAAGAATGAAGGCGATAATCTCAATATGACAGGCCTTGTAAAGTATAAAGTATACTATATACGAAATAACTCCCATTATGAGCGAGCTGATGGCCGGTATGATAAAGGTCTTTTTTATTTCCTGCTTAAAGCCGCTGTACTTCTTTAAAGCCATGCTGTTCATAAAGCACATGAGCAATGCAAAAAACGTATTGGCAAGCACAACTGCATGTATATTGAGCCTGAATATGAGCATAAGCAGTATGAGTACTATGACATGCGCTACAATCGATATCGCAGCGTTGATTACCGGAACTTTGAGCCTGTCAATGCCCTGCAGCAGTCCGTTGGACAGAGTGGAAAGAGAGTAAAATACTACCGCAACCGCACCGACATACATCATAAGTGATGCCTCAGCATTTGTTGCACGTGTGCTTGAAAACAGTATATTAAATATAGGAAGTCCAAACACGGCAAGCCCTACTGCACATGGGAATGCGACAACCATGATAAAGCGTGTGGAAAGATTAATCTGTCCTCTCACTGCTTCCATATCGTCCCTGTGATATGCGCCTGTAAGCACCGGCACAAAGGATGCTGCCATAGCTGATGCTATGGATATAGGCACATTGATTAAAAGCTTGTACTTTCCGGTATATACACCCCACCATACGTCTATATCATTCTGAGTGTATCCCTGAAGCAGTGCAACCTGCTTGAATATACCCTGGTCGATAATACCACTGATATTGTAGATAGTAGTACTTAAAAGCACAGGAATAACCGTAATTACAAGAATCTTCATTGTGTAGCCAAATGAGCTCACCCTGACATTTCGTTCTCTTTTCATCTGCCTCTTGAACACCTTCATATAGATGGCAAAGATAAATACTACAAATAAAAGAGCCGCTACAGAGCCAAGCACTGTTCCAAGTGTACCACCGGCTGCACCATATGCAGCGGCATAGTGCTCCTTGTCACCAAGCACTGCGCCAATCCTTGTACCTGTACGGTATAGCACATATGCAGCCCATACACTGACTATGGCATTTACTATCTGCTCTATTATCTGTGAGACGGCACTCGGCATCATAGTACCCAGTCCCTGGAAAAAGCCTCTGATGACGCCGAGCACTGCAACTACCAAAAGCCCCGGAGCCAGTACTCTTAAAGCAAAAATACTGTATGGTGTGTTAAGAAGCGTTGTTGCAAAAAAATTGCCACCAAAAAACAGTATGAGTGCCACCGTTGTACCACTGATGGTTGCAAAAAGCAGAGCACACTTCAGTATCTGATACGTCGCAGTCCGCCTCTTTTTTGCCATCTGGGCTGAAACCATCTTTGATACGGCAAGTGGTAAGCTGTATGATGATATAATCAGCATGACATTATATATTTCAAAGGCTGTGGAATAATAGCCGATTCCGATATCGCCCAATATACGCTGCATCGGTATGCGATATATGAGTCCTATTATTCTGCTTATGATAGATGCTACGGCAAGTATAGAACCCTGTACTAAGCATTGCTTGCCCCGTTATTTTTTTTAGCCATTTATAAATCCTCTGTTTCAATTGATAACCAGCTTAAATATTAGCGTGTTATACCTAAAGCGTCAAGTATTTTTCTCTGGTGCTCTTCCATTACGGCAGCCTCATCAGCCTCCATGTGGTCATATCCGAACAGATGAAGCATGCTGTGTGTAATCAGAAAGGCAAACTCTCTTTTTTCGCTGTGTCCGTATTCTAAGGCCTGCTCCTTTACTTTGTCGACGGATATGATAATGTCGCCTAGCATGACCTCTCCTGTATCAGGATTGAAATCATCCTCATTCTCATCTGAAATGAAAGAAAAATCTCCGGGTGTTTCATATGAAAGCATCGGAAAAGACAGTACATCTGTAGGCCTGTCTATCTGTCTGTACTCCTTATTGATGGCATGTATCCCTTCATTGTCTGTCAGTGTCAAATTAACCTCCGCCTCATACGGAAAGCTCTCGTGCTCAAGTGAAGCAGAAACAACAGCTTCTGCGACCTTTTCATAATCAAAATTAAAATTGCATTCTACTTCTTTTTCGATAAAAAAACTCATTTAAGCAGCTCCTCCTTTGTAAGATAGTCTCGTATTTTTAAAAAGTGATTCATGGAAAGCCCTGATTCATCATACATTCCTGAGCTTGACAGCTCATTTAATGTCTGGATAATAAGTATTTCGTGATTCCATTCACTGTCTGCCACATCGTTTTTGATATGATCAAGCCTTACTATTAAAGCATCGACCATATGGATGAGTGCGGATTCAGGGGTCTGTGGGTGTCTTAGTTTGCCATAGTACTCATAGAGTATATTGGTCAGCTTTTCAGGAAAATGCATGGCTAATGCCTGTTCTACTCCTTCCATGACGCTTTTATGCTTCTGCCACTGCCCTATGCGGTAATAAAAGCCTCCTGCTGCGCATAGCGCAGTGTCCAGTCCTGCAGCCTTTGCAGCCTTTATGGCAATCGTCGATACGAAATTGCCATGATTGTATTCAGAGAAATTGTTCTTTTTAAGCTGCTTTACAGCAGGAAAATCCTCCTCTATTATTGCTATAAGCCTGTCATTTGTTTCATCAGCGCTAAGTGGCTTAAATACCCTGCACAAATGATGCCGATAAGCGAAACAATCATGCCGCTTACAGCTCCGGCAATAATAACGGAAACAGAAAACTCCTTTGTTGACATATAATAGAATATGCCCGGTGTCACAATGCTCATACTGATTATGATCAGATATATACATATCTGAAGCTTGTCCTCCTTTAGCATCTTTGCAAGGATAGCACCTGTGATTACAAGAAGCAGCTCACATACGAGCTCAAAGCAGTCGCCGGATACAGTGATTGAAAGCAATATACAAAAATAAGTACCGCTTATAAATGCCAGAAACTCATTGCCAATCAGACAAAGCAATATAGGAAAAATCATCACCGGCCTGCTGTACAGTGGCATAAAACCGCTTATGATACACACTATAGAGCAAATGATAAACGCAAACGTAAACCTAAGATAATCGGTTCTTGAGTTGTTCGACAGCTGCAGTGTGTTCCGCTCGTACTCAAGCTCAAATAAAAGCAGCATATAAAATATGATATCTAAAAACCCATGCATATCCACTCATCCGGATATACATCACCAAGCAGACACAGCACAAATGAAAGAGCTAAGATTGATATAAAAATTGATATTAGTGATACAACCCTTCTCAATTGCTCTTCCTCTGCTTTCTTACAGTCTTTGCAGTCTGCTTATTTTCATAATCATCATAAGCCTGAACAATTTTTTGTACAAGCGGATGACGCACGACATCCTTGCTTGTCAGATTGCATATGCCTATATCATCTATTTTTTTAAGCACCCTAAGTGCCACATCAAGCCCTGATTTTGCTCCCGGTGCAAGATCCTTTTGTGTCGCATCACCTGTCACGACAACCTTTGAGCCAAAGCCGATTCGTGTAAGAAACATCTTCATCTGTGCAGGAGTTGTATTCTGTGCCTCATCAAGTATGATAAATGCATTGTCAAGTGTACGGCCTCTCATGTATGCAAGAGGAGCCACCTCAATAAGGCCCTTTTCCATGTTGCGCTGAAAGCTCTCAGCTCCCATTATCTGATAAAGAGCATCGTACAACGGTCTCAAATATGGGTCAATCTTGCTCTGCAGATCTCCCGGCAGAAAGCCAAGCTTCTCGCCTGCTTCAATCGCAGGGCGTGTCAGAATAATACGGCCCACCTGCTCATTTTTAAAAGCTGTTATAGCCATTGCCATGGCAAGATAGGTCTTTCCTGTTCCGGCAGGACCCATGCCAAACACAATCATCTTTTTCCTGATTGCATCGACATATTCCTTCTGGCCTATGGTTTTTGGCTTTACAGGCTTGCCATTTATTGTGTGACAAATGATATCCTTGTCAATCTCAACAATCTCACTGCCTCTATGCTCCTCTAAAAGTGCAAGTGCATAGTTTACGTTCTGCTCTGTAATGACGTTGCCCCTCTCAGCCAGCGCAATGAGCTGCTCGAACACCTCTTTTGCCCCATCAATATTCCCCTGTGCTCCGATAATCTTTAAGGAATCATCTCTTAAGACAAGCGTTACGTGCAGTGTGCGCTCTATTTTCTTGGCGAATGCATCAAACTGCCCAAAGACGTTTGGTATATATTCGCCCGGTATTTTTATAGATACTTCATTTAAACTCATTAGCTCATGTGCCTTTCAATCAAAATATTTTTCATTATAACATAAAAATAAAATTTGTCATAATTTACCTATAATTTATTCCCTCTGATATATCAATTTTCATGGTATTTTTTTCTATGTATATACTGCACCACGTGATATCGGGATATTTTTCCTCAAGCTTCTTTTCAAGGAGCTGTAATCTGCTCTCTTATGGCTGCCTATTGTTACATTTTCACTCTCCATAAAGGAGATGACCGACTCATCATACGTGAAACGGTTTCCTTCAGGCACAATGTGCCAGATTCTTGTGCAGATGAGTGCATGTATACAAAAAACGCCGGTAATTGCAGCCGTAATAATACGTATTTTATATAGAAATGCTCTTATTGCAAAGTATCCCTGTCTTTTTACCACGAGAAGCCTTGTATGCGTCTTTTTCAGGTGCGGCTTCATTAGAAAAATATCTTCTGTACTGCAGCAGGCCTCATATTCCTTTGGACTTACATATTTAAGGTTCCATATTTTTATATGGTTTGCCGTGCACAGATTTATGAAGCGCCTGATATTGCAGCCTGTTAGCCTTACTGTTGCATAAGCTTTAATACTCATATATAACACCCTTTAAATGACCGGCTATTATTATTAAATCCTTTGTAAATTCCTTTATTTCAAGCGGCTGCCGGATATTTTTATGGTACTGTCTGCTGCCCTTACAGTTACGGCCTTGTCCGAAAATGACAGAATACCCTTGTGGTTTTCTATAGTCAACTCATTATAACCATATGCTGTTACAATTGGAAGCCCTAGCACTATGTCCTTTGGAAGCTCGAACGAATCAGTTACTTTTTGCATCTTCATATATTAACATATGTTTATTTAGCTGAATTATGCCGGTTATTTGTGGTATGGCTCATTATTGCTGATGCGAAACGACCTGTAAATCTGCTCCAGTAAAATTACGCGCATGAGCTGATGAGGAAATGTCATTTTAGAAAATGAAAGCTTATAGTCAGCGCGCTTTAATACATCATCGGACAGCCCCAGAGAGCCTCCTATTACAAAAACAAGATGACTTTTGCCGCCCGTCATAAGCTTATCCATTTTCTGTGACAGCTCAACCGAATCAAGCTGTTTTCCATCTATCGCCAGACAAATTACATATGCATCGTCTTTTATATTTTTAAGAAGCCTCTCACCTTCTTTATTTTTTACGATGTCTATCTCTGTCTGTGTGGCCTGTTCGCTTGTCTTTTCATCGGAAACCTCAGTGATTTCAAGCTTACAGTAACGGCTTAGGCGCTTAGAGTACTCAGCAATCGCATCTCTGTAAAATTTTTCTTTAACTTTTCCTACACATAATATTGTAATTTTCATCGTTTCATTATAACATATAACTATAATTAAACAATATGGAGGCCGTATGAAAATATACGTTGATGAACAAAAACGATACGAGGATACAAAAGCAACCGGACAGTGCTTCACCGGAGTCGGTGCGATAGGGCTTATTGCTATTGTGCTGCTTGATACAGGAGTTATAAAGCTTGCCGCTTTAGACTCGGTAAATAAGCTCATGGTTTCTATCGTAATGGGGCTTGTTTTCTTGATATTTTTTATCATAGGAATTAAGTCATTTATGGAGCTAAAGGACATTTCAAAAAAATTGACCGGAATAATTCCCTCGAAGAGGAAATCATGGAATACGTGACCGTCACTCATAGGGACGAGCTTATGACTTTAGCGTCATCTGGTGAAAAAGGAGATGCCTGCTCAGGTGATTTATACTACAAAAGAGCTGAGCTTATCACATCAGTCATTACTGAAAAATACAGCCTGCTTGAGGAAAGCTTCCTCGATCATATGGTTGAAGAAATTTATTCTAAAATTTATAGTGATATTGTCGAAGAATAGTGCTATAATAATAACAATTTATTTTTTATGAGGTGAACAAAATGAAAGAACTGCAAGATCGAATTCTCAAGGATGGCCAGGTAATTGGCACAAACATCTTAAAGGTCAACAAATTTATCAACCATCAGGTAGATCCGGTGCTTATGGAGCACATCGGTGAGGATTTCGCAAATCACTTTGCCGATAAGGGAATCACAAAGGTTGTCACAATAGAGAGCTCAGGAATTGCTCCTGCACTTATGGCAGCAGCCAAGATGAATGTACCGCTTGTTATTTTAAAGAAGCAGCCTTCAAAGACATTACATAATGATTTATATCAGACACAGGTTACTTCATTTACAACAGAGAAGAGCTATGAGCTTACACTCTCACGCGATGTAATCTCAGAGGATGACAATATTCTTTTGATTGATGATTTCATGGCTGACGGAGAGGCTGCTACAGGTGCCATCAGACTTCTTCGCATGGCTCACGCTACAGTTGCCGGTATAGGAATCCTTATTGAGAAGTCATTCCAGCCTGGCAGAAGAAAGATCAACGAGCAGGGCTATGAGGTTTACTCACTTGCACGTATCAAGTACATGGATGAGTATCAGATAGATTTTATTGAAGAAAATTAAAATAAGATTTAATATTTAAAATCAATACATATTATACACAAAATCCACTACCCTATTTACAGATTTATGAGTCTGTCAATGAGTAGTGGATTTTTATTATTGTTAAAGTATATGTTTTATGTTAAACTGCCGGATTATGCTCCGAAATCGAAAAGTGAAAGCTGGTTTGACTCCGGCAGTGAACCAAGCAGTCCCAAATCTGACATGAGGTCTACGGCTGTTCGCGATACATGAGTTCTCTCCCTGAAATCATCCTTTGAGAGGAATGGTCCGTCCTTTGCCGCTTCCGAAATATAAATAGCGGCATTGTCGCCCAGTCCGTCAATACTGTTTATGGCCGGCATGAGCTTACCGTCAATTATCTGGAAACGGTTAGGGTGAGCCCTGTATATATCAAGAGGCATGAAATCAAAGCCTCTGGCATACATCTCCTGTACGATACGCATGTCCTTAAATACATCCTGCTCCTTGTTTGACAGCGTGTCTTTTCTTTTCTTATAGTCCTTCATGTAGTTTTCGAGTCGGTCCTTTCCCTGACACATAAGCTCATATGAAAAGCCTGTGGCACGGATTGAAAAGTATGCTGCGTAGTATGCAAGAGGATAGAAAACCTTACAGTAGGCGATTCTCCATGCCATCATAACGTATGCCGCAGCATGGGCCTTAGGGAACATGTACTTGATTTTCTCGCATGACCAGATATACCAGTCAGGCACACCGTGTGCCTTCATATCCTCCTTCCACTGTGGCCACTGAGGGCATTTGCCCTTGGCAATAATGCCCTTTCGCACTTTCTCCATGATGTTGAAGGCTTCCTCAGATTCAAGCCCCATGGAAATCAGATATGTCATAATATCATCTCTGGTACAGATACAGGTTGAAATGGTAGCTGTGCCTTCCTCGATAAGAGTCTGTGCATTGCCAAGCCATACGTCGGTACCGTGTGATAATCCGGCGATACGAATGAGGTCAGAAAACTCCTTTGGCTTTGTATCAAGGAGCATGCCCATGGCAAAATCGGTACCAAACTCCGGTATACCTAAAGCTCCAAGCGGACATCCATCGATATCCTCAGGCTCTATGCCCAAAGCGGAGGTGTTCTGAAACAGTGACATGACAGCTTTGTCGTCAAGCGGAATCTTTGTCGGGTCAACACCTGTCAGATCCTGCAGCATACGAATCATGGTAGGATCATCGTGTCCAAGTATATCGAGCTTTAACAGGTTGTGGTCGATTGAATGGTAGTCAAAATGCGTTGTCGTGATGTCAACGGTCATATCATTCGCAGGATGCTGTACAGGAGTAAAGGTATTAATCTCCTCACCCATCGGCAGCACGACTATACCACCCGGATGCTGTCCCGTAGTACGGCGCACACCGACACAGCCCTGCACTATCCTGTCTATCTCGCAGTTTCGCTTTCTGACACCGCGCTCCTCATAATAGTTTTTAATGTATCCAAATGCGGTCTTGTCAGCAAGTGTACCTATGGTTCCGGCTTTAAAGGTCTGGCCCTCACCGAAAATAACCTCGGTATATTTGTGTGCCTTTGACTGGTACTCACCTGAGAAGTTAAGATCGATATCAGGCTCCTTGTTTCCCTTGAAACCGAGGAAGGTCTCAAACGGAATATCAAAGCCCTCCTTGCTTAACGGTCTGCCGCACTTTGGACAGAGCTTATCCGGCATATCACAGCCACCACGGCCTGAAAATGCCTGTACCTCTGGTGAATCAAAATCACTGTATTTGCAGTGTGTACACAAATAGTGAGCATGCAGCGGATTAACCTCTGTGATACCTGACATGGTTGCGACAAATGAGCTTCCTACGGAGCCTCGTGAGCCAACCAGGTAGCCGTCCTCATTTGATTTCCACACAAGCTTCTGTGCGATGATGTACATTACGGCATAGCCGTTTGAAATAATAGAGTTAAGTTCTCTGTCAAGACGCTCCTTAACTATCGGCGGCAGCGGATCTCCGTACATCCTGTTTGCCTTGTTATAGCAGATTTCACGAAGCATGCCGTCAGAGTTTTCGATAACCGGCGGACATTTATCAGGTCTGACCGGTGAGATACGCTCACACATGTCTGCTATCTTATTGGTATTGGTGATGACTACCTCCTCAGCCTTTTTGCTTCCGAGATATTCAAACTCCTTTAGCATTTCCTCTGTGGTCCTTAAGTAAAGCGGAGCCTGCTCATCTGCATCCTTAAAGCCCTTACCGGCCATGATAATACGACGGTATATCTCGTCATCGGGATTTAAGAAATGTACGTCACAGGTTGCAACAACCAGCTTTCCAAATTCCTCTCCAAGCTTTACGATTCGCTTATTTATATCGATAAGGTCATCGTTTGAAGCAATATCGGAATCCTCGTCACGTATCATAAATGCGTTGTTGCCAAGAGGCTGTATCTCCAGGTAATCATAGAAATTCACAAGTCTTGTGATTTCCTCCTGTGGTCTTCCGTTTAAAATGGCCCTGTAAAGCTCTCCTGCCTCACAGGCTGAGCCTATTAAAAGACCATCACGATACTTGTTAAACTCTGATTTTGGTATTCGCGGTCTCTTATTATAATACTTGATGTGTGACAGCGAGATAAGCCTGTAGAGATTGGTACGCCCCTGGTCACAGGTTGCAAGAATGATGGCATGGTATGTAGGCATCTTCCTTATCATCTCAACAGATGATTTTGCCAGGGCATTTACTTCATCTAAGCTTGATATGCCTCTGTCCTTTAGCTTTTCTATGAATTTGACAAATATCTCTGCGGTACATGCGGCATCATCCACCGCTCTGTGATGATGGTCAAGCGAGATGTTTAGAGCCTTGGCCACAGTATCCAGCTTAAATCTGTTTAGCTGTGGCAGAAGCACTCTCGCAAGAGCCACCGTGTCCACTATAGTAGGATTACACTCCATGCCAAGCAGCGCGCAGTTTCGCTTTATAAAGCTCATATCAAAGTCAGCGTTGTGGGCGACCATGATGCAGTCCTTGCAAAACTCCATAAACTGTGGCAGTATGACATCCACTGTTGGCGATGTGATAACCATGTCATCCCTTATCGAGGTGAGCTCCTCAATCCTGAACGGAATAGGTACTTCAGGGTTTATAAATGTGGAATAGCGGTCTACAATCTCGCCACCGATGACCTTCACCGCACCTATTTCTATAATTTTATTCTTTTCCGGAGAAAAGCCTGTTGTCTCTATATCAAATACCACGTACTTGTCATCCAGCGACTGACCGGCTGCATTCTCCACAATATCCTTTGTATCATCGACCAGATATGCTTCCACACCGTAAATGACCTTAAATTTATCATCCACAGTATGGTTAGCATCAGGGAATGCCTGCACATCACCGTGGTCTGTAATAGCAATGGCCTTGTGTCCCCAGCGCATGGCACACTTCACAATATCCTTTACGTCAGACACGCCATCCATGTCACTCATCTTGGTGTGACAGTGAAGCTCAACACGTTTTTCGGCAGCAGTATCCTCCCTCTTTGAGGTAAAGTCAGGTATTTTTTTTAGTCCGACTATTGAGCTTATTGACAAATCACTGTCATATTTATCTACAGTCACAACTCCCTTTGCCTTAACAAAGTTGCCAGGGGCAATATATGCAAGAATATCTGCTACGTCATCATTTCTGGCAAAAAGCTTGAGCATGATGGTGTCTGTGAAATCAGTAACCGCAAACATAATGATTGTCTTTTCGTTTCTGATTTCGCGGGATTCAACCGTAAGAATCTTGCCCTTTATTGTAACCTCACCGATAGGACCGTCAATCTTTTCAATAGCCATCTCCTCATCATCAAAGCTTCTTCCGTACACGATATCAGGGTCATTGTCATATTTGCGCCTGAAATCTCCTTTGCGCTCGAACTTTTTCTCAAATTTCTTTTCAAATTTCTTCTCAGGCTTTTTATCAGTGCCTGTCTTTGCTTCATTCTTCTTATCTGAGGCTTTAGGAGAATCTGATGTGCCACTCTTTTTTGTATCAGATGTATTTTCACTGCCTCCTACAAACATTGCACCGTCATCGACAGCACCTTAGCTTCTTCATCACCGTCATCTTTTGCCATGGCAATTTAGTGCGGGCGACAATATTTTGCACCTCCTGCTCAATCTGCTTGTCAGCATTCTGACGGTATTTGCTGATTTTTGGTTTTTCGTACTGCAGATTAACGATAAAATCCATCCCACAGCGCTCGCAGAACACCTTCTCAAGAAATTCTATGACCGAATTGCCTCTGGTCTTTGCGATTATTGTCTCCTCAAGTGTGACTGTGACATGTGTATCGTCTGTAAAGCTCCACTTTGAGGTGCGCAGCAGATTGTACAAAAGCACACTGTGACTGTTTATTTCGTCAAGAATACTGTCAAAATACACATCAAAAAGAGTCTTCGGTGTGTACTGCGAAGACAACTCGTAAGACTCTATAATTTTTACTGTAATATCTTTACTTTTAAATATCTGTTTTTTTATGCTTTCCTCAAGCTTCCAGATATTTTTTTTAAAAATAAGGCGTTTTGCTTTTACATATATTTTGTAAAAATCTCTTGCATGGTTTACGGAAATTCTGGTGACATCAGCATTCTCCAGCAGATTCTCCATATCCTTGTCCAGCTTAAGTGTAGGGAAAACTTCCTTAAATGTCTTTGTCAAAATTATTCACCCCAATGGTCAAGCTCATATTTTAATGCACCCAACAGTTCGCTCTCAGGCACCTTTTTAAATACCTCACCGTGCTTTATGATAAGACCCTCGCCGATGCCTCCGGCCACGCCAAGATCTGCTTCCTTTGCTTCACCCGGTCCGTTTACCACACAGCCCATGACAGCAACCTTTATGTCAAGGTCATATCCTGAAACCATTGTCTCCACCTGATTTGCAAGCCCGATAAGATCTATCTGTGTGCGGCCGCAGGTAGGACATGAAACAACCTCTATGCCACCCTTTCTAAGACCAAGAGTTCTTAAAATGAGCTTGGCAGACTTTATTTCCTCGAGAGGGCTTCCTGTGAGAGACACACGTATTGTATCACCGATGCCTGGTTTAGTATCAGTCCGAGTCCGATAGCTGACTTTATATTGCCGCTTATTATTGTGCCTGCCTCTGTGATACCCACATGGAGCGGATGATTGGTTTTATCTGAAATAAGCTCATGTGCTTTAACACACATCATGACATCTGATGATTTGATGCTTATGACAAGATTGTCATACCCCATATCCTCTATGAGCTTTACCTTGTCCAAAGCGCTCTCCACAAGTCCCTCTGCTGTCACACCATGATATTTCTCTACCAGTCTTTTTCAAGAGAGCCACTGTTTACACCGACGCGGATAGGAATATTTCTCTCCTTTGCTACATCCACGACAGCCTTTACCCTTTCTGCGCTTCCTATGTTGCCGGGATTGATTCGGATTTTGTCGGCTCCGTTTTCAATCGCAGCTATTGCAAGCTTGTAATCAAAGTGTATATCCGCAACAAGCGGTATGCTGATTTGTTTCTTAATATCCTTTAGTGCCCTTGCAGCCTCCATCGTAGGCACAGCACACCGGATATATCACAGCCTAAGTCTGTCAGCGCGTTTATCTGCGCAACTGTGTCAGCTACATTCTCAGTCTTTGTATTTGTCATTGACTGTATTAGAATCGGATTACCTCCACCGATTACTTTATTTCCGATTTTTACTATTTTTGTCTCCATGTGTATATCTCCAATCTGTTATAAAATCAGACTATTAGCTTTCTGATATCATTGAACATGACAACAACCATCAGAAGAAGTAAAAGCACTATGCCAACGAGATGCACATAGCCCTCCTTCTCAGGGTCTACTCTCTTTCTTCTTATGGCTTCAACTATCAAAAATACAAGTCTGCCACCATCAAGTGCCGGCAGTGGCAGCAGGTTCATCACACCGAGGTTTGCAGAAATCAGCACGCCCCAGTTTAGCATATTTAGTATGCCAAGCCATACTCCGGACATAGAAACTGCCTGCTCATAGGTGTCTCCCATGTTTTTTACAATGCCGACGGGTCCGCTTAAGTTATTTACAGATGCAGCCCCTGTACAGAGCATTTTAAGCCCCTCTATTGTTGTATAGATGTTGTATTTCACCTCGTAGCAGCTATAAAGCAGTGCCTTTCCAAAGCCGGGCTTTGTACGCTCTCCCGACACGTTAAAGCCGTACAGGTATCTCTTTGTTGTCTCATCATATTTAGGCTTCAATGTGGTGGTGTGCTTTTTGCCATCCCTAAGGTAGGTCACATCAACTGTTTCACCTTCGTGAAGCATCGAGTAGAGGCTTATCTCGCGGTAAAAGTGTATATTCGTATTGTTCAGCTTTACAATCTCATCACCGGCCTTGATACCGGCCTCCTCAGCCGCATAGCCCTCAATAACACCTGCAAGCTTTGGACTGTCATAGCCTACAGAGCAGATGATAATGAGAGCAAAAATAAATGCCATGATAAAATTAAAAAACGGTCCCGCGAAAACAACGCTTATGCGCGCCCACACGGATTTGTTGTTGAATGCCCTGTCATCACCTGAGCTTTCATCCTCACCCTCCATGATACAGGCTCCGCCAAACGGAAGCAGCTTTATGGAGTATTTTGTCTCTCCACGCTGTACTCCAAAAAGAGTCGGTCCAAGTCCAAGACAAAATTCATTGACCTTTATGCCATTTGCTTTAGCAAGCCAGAAATGTCCGAGCTCGTGAAAAATTACTATGATGCTGAATAATATGATTGCAATAATAATACTAATAATGTTCAAAATTACCACCTTTTACTGATATAGTCATATGCGCACTGCTCTGTATCAAGTATCTCATCCACTGAAGGATTTTCAATAAATGATGCATTCTCCATACATGCCTCGATTATATCGATTATTTCCAGATATTTAATCTTTTTATTCAAAAACAGTGCCACTGCTCTCTCGTTTGCAGCATTGAAGGCTGTAGGAATATTGCTCCTGCCCTTGCAGCCTTCATGGCGAGAGCAAGCCCTTTAAAGGTATCAAGATCCGGGGCCTCAAAGGTCAGATCCTTAAGCTTAAAGAGATCAAGCCTGTCACCGGAAAGCGCCGGTCTGCTTGGATAATACAGTGCATACTGTATAGGTATACGCATATCAGGAGTACCAAGCTGTGCTATAACTGCTCCATCCGCATACTCAACAGCCGAGTGAATGACACTCTGAGGATGCACTACAACCTGAATCTGCGATAAATCGACATCAAAAAGCCATTTTGCTTCAATCACCTCAAGCCCTTTATTGACCATGGTTGATGAATCAATAGTGATTTTTTGACCCATTGACCAGTTAGGATGCTTTAGTGCGTCCTCCACCCTTATACCTTCAAGCTCAGAGAGATTTCTGCCTCTGAACGGACCTCCGGATGCTGTCAGAAGAATTTTTTTAATTGGGTTCATTGAGTTCCCTTGCAGTGACTGGAAGATGGCACTGTGCTCACTATCCACCGGAAGTATGGACACGCCATATTCCTTTGCGAGCGGTATTATGATATGTCCTGCTGTAACGAGAGTCTCCTTATTTGCAAGTGCAATGGTCTTTTTTGCCTTTATTGCGGCAATTGTCGGGCGTATTCCAAGCATACCGACAATTGCGGTTACAACTATGTCACATGGCTCAATGGTGGCACATTTAATTAAACCGTCCATGCCATAACCAATCTCGATGTCTGTATCTGCAAGGCTTGTGCGAAGCTTTTTGGCATCGTTTTCATCACTTACACTGACAAACTGTGGCTTAAATTCCCTTGCCTGTTTCTCTATAAGGGAGAGATTTCTGCCACAGGAAAGTGCCACAACCTGCATATCGCCGTGCTCTCTTACCACATCAAGTGTCTGTGTTCCGATAGAGCCGGTTGAACCAAGTATTGATATTTTTTTCATGATAATTCCTCGATTTTTATTTTTCTCAGTGGTTCTGAATAGTAACCTTAGCTTTTTGTTTTCAATGGTTCTTAAAAGTTACTTTTTAACTTAAAAAGAAGCTAGCCAGATAATAAATGATTGGTGCTGTGATAATCATGCTGTCAAAGCGGTCTAAAATACCACCATGTCCGGGTATCAGATGTCCGTAATCCTTGATATCATAATTACGCTTTATGGCTGATGCACACAAATCTCCAACCATTGAAATAAGGCCTGCAACAGCAGCTATAACAGCAAGTATAGCAATCTCTGTGGCGTCTATATTCATATGATTTCTGAATATAAAGCAGTATAAGGCTGTAAGAAGTGCACTGCCGAGCACACCACCTACTGCACCCTCTATAGACTTCTTTGGTGAAAGCTTTGGTGCCATTTTGTGCTTTCCAATCAGCACTCCGACGCAGTAGGCGCATGTATCACAGCCCAAGAGCATAAAAATACCAAGAAGGCAAGGTAAAGCCCGTTGTTGAGTGTACGTATCTGGTAGACATATGAAAGCATTGTTCCTACATAAAACATACCAAAAAAGGCTGCCATGAGCTGCTTTGCATCATATTTCGGGTATGAAAGCACATACACAAACATCAGCACGATAAGAAAGCCCATGAAAAGCATCATTACATCAGGTATGAAGCTCCACCTTAAGTTGATGTAAAACAAAATCAAAGCAATATACGGTACAACCGATAAGAGCGATTTTTCAAATTTAAACACCCTGAAAAGCTCAAACATACCTATACACGAAATCAGAAGTGTTGAAAAAAGAAGCACCTCGTTTCCTGTTACTATAAGAAATATAGCGGCAATTACAAGAACTATACCACTAAGCAGTCTTGTCTTAAACATTATTTATCCTCCGTGTCGTTCGTTTCTTTTAATCCACCAAAGCGACGGTCTCTTTTATTATATGCATCTATAGCCTTTTTGAGTTCATTTTTATCAAATGCAGGCCACGGAACATCTGTAAAATAAAACTCAGCGTATGCAAGCTGCCAGAGCAGGTAGTTTGACAGGCGCTGCTCACCACTTGTGCGGATGAGTAAATCTGGATCCGGAAGCTCTTTTGTATCAAGATATGATGAGAAGGTATCTGCATCTATATCGTCAGCTGAAAGCTTTCCATCATCATGGTCAGCTATCATATGCTTTACAGCACGTATCATCTCATCTCGGCTTCCGTAATTAATTGCAATTGTCAGGTTAAGACCCGTATTTACTGATGAAACTTCTTCAAGGTTTCTTATTTTCTCCTGAAAATTCTCTGAAAGCCTGCTTATCTCACCAATTACGCGCACACGCATATTGTTTTTATTGGCAGTCTTTATACAGTTTTTAAGATAGCTTTCAAGAAGCTTCATTAGTGCAGCAACCTCAGACTCAGGGCGGTTCCAGTTTTCAGTGGAAAAGGCATAAAGTGTCAGATATTTAACGCCGAGGTCGTTTGCAGCCTTACATATATTCTCAACATTTTTGGCTCCTACTGTATGACCGTAGTTTCTTGGCATACCCTTACTTTTGGCCCAGCGGCCGTTTCCGTCCAGAATGATTGCTATATGTTCCGGAGTACTCATATTTTATTTCCTTTCATTTATGCATATTATATATTTACAATCATGACGCATCATTTATTTGCTGGTCACACAGTTAAGTGTGAACAGTAAAACGGGAATAAGCAAATAAGGGACACGAATAACATGTCCCTTGTTTGTATACGTGATATAAATACTATACAGTAAGTATCTCTTTACATTTTGCATCAACCGCAGCGTCAACCTTTGCGACAAACTTGTCAGTAAGCTTTTGAGCGTCATCCTCGAGGCCTTTAATCTCATCCTCTGAAATGCCTTCCTCTTTGCCGGTCTTCTTGATGCTGTCAATTGCATCCCTTCTGATATTGCGGACAGCAACCTTAGCTTCCTCGCCCTTCTTCTTGATGTCCTTTGCAAGATCTTTACGTCTCTCCTCTGTGAGCTCAGGGAAAACAAGTCTGATAAGCTTTCCGTCGTTTGTAGGATTAATTCCGATGTCAGAGCAGTTTATTGCTTTCTCAATCTCCTTAACCATAGAAGCCTCCCATGGCTGAATCTGAATCATTCTTGGCTCAGGAACACTTACATTGGCTACACTCTGAATTGGTGAAGGGGTGCATAATAATCTACACGAAGCTTGTCAAGAATATGTGGATTGGCTCTTCCTGCGCGGATGCCTGCATATTCTTCCTCGAGATTATTTAATGTTTTTTCCATTTTATCCTGAAAAGGGTTTAATCTTGAATCCATATTATCCTCCTGATATGCATTATATGCAATTTACTATACAGTAACCTTTGTACCGTTGAATTTGCCTGTAAGAGCATTTACAATGCTGTTTTCCTCATTGAGTCCGAATACATACATAGGCATCTTGTTCTCAAGGCACATGATAGATGCTGTGAGATCAACTACTGCGAGCTTCTTCTCAACAACCTCTTCGATTGAAAGCTCATCATACTTCTTTGCAGCAGGATTGGTCTTTGGATCACTGTCATATACTCCGTCAATAGCCTTGGCAAGGTAAATACCATCTGCCTCAATCTCAATTGCACGAAGCACTGTGGCTGTATCTGTTGAGAAATAAGGATGGCCTGTACCACCTGCAAAGAAAACTACCATATCATGTGCAAAATACTTGTTTGCTCTGTCCTTAGAGAAAAGCTTTGTCATGTTGCCACATTCAAACGGAGTGAGAACCGCTGTCTTCATTCCAACATATCTGAAAATCTCAGATACATAAATGCAGTTCATAACTGTAGCAAGCATACCAATCTGGTCAGCCTTTGTGCGGTCGATGGTCTCACTTGTTCTGCCTCTCCAGAAGTTTCCGCCACCGATAACAATACCTACCTGTGTACCTTTATCAACAATTTGTTTAACCTGTTTTGCAACCTCAATGACTGTAGCCTCATCAAAGCCGTGGTGCTTATCACCTGCAAGTGCCTCACCACTTAATTTTAATAATATTCTACTCATATTTATTTCTCCTCTAAAAGTCCATGAACATCGATATCGTCCTGTACATACCCTGATAAAACGTTATTGTTTGCTGTCTGGCTAATTCATTATCCTCTGAGTCCATATGCGTCCCCCGTTATGATTGGTTTTGTTTCCTCTTACTATTTTACCATATTTTTATATCTTGTAAAGATATAATTCCGCAAAAGTTTAAAGTTAACTTTCGGAACAGCATTCGTTTAATCAGTATAAAGATACAGTTTAGACTCCAGCCATCTGCTTTGCCAACTTTTCCTTACTGTTTTCTCAAATACCCATTTTATAAGGCTTTCTACGCTTTCCTTAATTCTACTTTTCCGTTTTACCCAATTTCCCTTTGGTAGAAACTTTTCATTTCCAT
>ENA-OQCN01000510-OQCN01000510.1-human-gut-metagenome-genome-assembly--contig:-NODE-510-length-20713-cov-2.315749_pt1 | contig 20713 bp, 30 predicted proteins | sample MGYA00242497_ERZ504576 | MGnify/ENA primary metagenome ERZ504576 (study PRJEB26092, sample SAMD00036296) | human gut metagenome | host: Homo sapiens | study: EMG produced TPA metagenomics assembly of... | reverse complement strand
TGTGAGTCCCTGCGGCGGCCTGTGCAGCTACTACGCCGAGCTGGGCGGCCTCATGGTGGGCTTCGAGGACGCGGACGCCTGAGCTTGAAATCTCCGCATCTCTGCGCTATACTATTCCCATAAAAATGCTGCCGAAAGGAGCGGGGGAGGCGCAGATGTTCTTTCGGCTGCCGGTCGTACGGTTCTTCAATCGTGTCATCAACAGGGCCACGGTTACAGTGGCCCTTGTTTTGCTGCAGATCGGCTGGCTGCTCTGGGCCTTCTTCTCCCTCACCGCCGGAAAGGTGTGGGTGAATGCGGGGCTGAACGTCCTCAGCCTCTTCATCACCTCTACCTCGTGCGGAAGGATGAGAACAGCGACTATAAGATCATCTGGCTCGTCCTCATCGGCATGATGCCGCTGCTGGGGCGGTGCGCTCTATCTGGCCTTCGGCAACAAGGCCCCCCGCCAAGCGGATGCGCCAGCGGATGCAGGCGGTGGAGCGCCAGCACACCGCCGACCTCGCCCAGCAGCCGGGCCAGACCGACGCCCTCGACCCCGCCAGCAGGGGACTGAGCCGGTATGTTTCGGAGTACGGGCCGTACCCCGCATGGAAAAACTCCACGGCAAAATATTACCCCTGCGGTGAGGCCATGTACCTGACCTGCTGGCCGACCTCGAAAAGGCAGAGCGGTTCATCTTCCTCGAGTTCTTCATCGTCCGCACCGGCAAGATGTGGAAGGGGGTAGAGGACATCCTCGTCCGCAAGGCGGCGCAGGGGGTGGATGTCCGGCTCATCTACGACGATTTCGGCAGTCTGCTGGGTCTGCCGTCCGATTTCGTGGTAAAGATGGAGCGGGCGCATATCCGCTGTATCCCGTTCAACCCGGTGGTGCCGCTGGTGTCGCTGGTCATGAATCACCGCGACCACCGGAAGATCGTGGTCGTGGACGGAAATACAGCTTATACGGGCGGCATCAATCTGGCCGACGAGTATATCAATGAAGAAGAGAGGTTCGGCTACTGGAAGGACGCAGCCCTCCGCACCGAGGCGCGGCAGTCTGGAACTTCACGGTGATGTTCCTCGACACTGGAACGCCTTCCGCCCCAGCGAGGAGGATTATGCGCCCTTTATGCCTCAGGCTGAGTCCCTGTCTGCCCAGTCGGACGGAGTGATACAGCCCTACGGGGACAGCCCGCTGGACGAAGAGGCTCTGGCCGAGACGGTCTACCTGAATATCATCAATCAGGCCCAGCGGTACGTCTATATCTATACGCCCTACTTCGCGGTGGGCGAGACCATGCTGGAAGCCCTCAAGGCGGCGGCAAAGCGGGGCGTGGACGTCCGGCTGGTGCTGCCGGGCATCCCGGACAAGAAGCTCATCTTCCGGCTGACCCGCTCCTATTATGTGCCGCTGCTCCGGGCGGGGGTGCGCATCTACGAGTTCACGCCCGGCTTCCTCCACGCCAAGTGCTACGTCAGCGATGACCGCGCCGCCGTGGTGGGCAGCATCAACATGGATTACCGCAGCCTCTTCCTCCACTTTGAGTGCGGGGCGCTGCTGCTCTATAACAGTCAGGTCATTGCTCTGCGGGACGATGTGCTTCGCACCCTGCCAGAGTGCCGGGAAGTGCAGCTGGCCGACTGCCGCACCTCGCTGGCCGGGACGCTGCTGGACAGTGTGCTCCGCCTGCTGAGCCCGCTGATGTGAGCGATACTGTGGTGGAATAAGTGGCGAAGTGACAACTTAATGATATATCTACGTTATATTTTATCACTTCGCAACTTGGCGAAGTGCTTTGACTTGGCGAACTGGTCACTTCGCAGCTGTGCTCATTTCGCCACGGTGGCGGAGTGACATTCTCGACGATGTTTCGTTTATAATTTCTCACTTCGCCAGATAACACGTCGGTCTCAGAGCACAGTTGTAAATTTTCTGTGCGGTGCTTGACTTTTGCGGGGAATCGCATATAATAAAGATGGTAAATGTGGAAGCCAATATGTCATTGACACACCCAAAAGGAAAAGACCCCCTCCCGGAGCTGCTATCTCCGAAAGGGGGTCCTTTTTAGTGCTTACGGCCCTTCAGCCATCCGTCAAGCCACTTACAAATGTAGTAAGAAGCTACATTTGCTCCGACGGACAGGATAAATGTGGAAATATACGCCATTGGACAACACCTCCCTTCCCATAAAACTGGGCGGGGTAGGCCGCAGGACAAGTATAACACAGTTTCCAACAAAAAGATACATAAATAAATAGACTCCTGTCGGGCTATACTACTCCCAAAGAGATGAAAGGGAGCGTAACGCTTATGACACAGAGACAAAAAGCTCTTCTGAGCTGTGCCGTGGCGGCGGCACTGCTGCTGTCCGGCTGCCGCAAAGGCAACAGCGATTCCGGCAGCATGAGCAGTTCGAACGCCATGTCCGGCTCGTCCGGCAGCGCCAGCACCACCCAGACCGGCGGCTGGAAGACCGGCCTCGGCATCCTGACCGAGGCCTCCGACGAGGCCCGCACCGGCACCATCCATACCATCGCCGCCGCCGTCCTGCTGGACGGAGACGGCAAGCTGGCCGACGTGATGCTGGATGAGCTGGAAGTGGAAGTTACCGCCGACGGCAAAGGCGTCGTCACCATGCCCACCGACTACCGCACCAAGCGCCAGAAAGGGGACGACTACCCGCTGGCAGCGGCATCTTCGCTGAAAAAGGGTGGCCGAGCAGGCCGATGACTTCGCCGACTACCTCACCGGCATGACGCCCGAGCAGGCATCCATGCTGGAAACGGATAAGGACGGCAAGGCTGTGGACGCCGACCTGCTGTCCGGCTGCACTATCCGGGTGGATAAGTACCGCGACGCCGTGGCGAAAGCCTGCACGAATGCGTCCGCCCTCGGCGCGGCGAAGGGCGACCGGGTGAGTCTCGGCGTGGAGGCGGAGAATGCCTCTTCGGACATCACTGCCACCGACGACAAGGATGTGAACGCAGAAGTTGACCTTACCGTCGTGGCCCTGACTCTGGATGCCGATGGCCGTGTGACCAGCGCCATCGGCGACATGGCAGAGCCTGCGCTGACCATCGCGGCAGACGGCGGCGTCACCGCTCCGGACACCGTCCGCTCCAAGCTTGAGCTGGGCGACAGCTACGGGATGCGGAACGCATCCAGCCTCGGCAAGGAGTGGTACGAGCACAGCGAGGGCTATTGCAGCTACCTCAAGGGCAAGACTGAGAAAGAGGTGGCGGACATCCCTGCCGACGGCTCGGACGCCGACCTCGCGGCCCTCTGCACCATCTCCATCGACGCCCTGCAAAAGGCCGCAGGGGATGCGTTTGAGAATGCGTCATTATAAATTGAACGGAAAGTCTGACCGTCACCGTGAGGTGGCGGTTTTCTTTTTGTCCTTTGTACAAATACACCGAAAACCCGATCGGAAAGGGGCGGTCTGCGGGCAAAACGCGAAAAAATCGGTTTTCCTCTTGCAAAACGGGGCAAAACGCGCTATTCTATAGTCACAGTTTAACAATTTAGCATGGTAAAGCGGTAAAACGAAGCGTCGCTTCTGCTGAATCTGAGGGAGGAAATTACAACATGAAACGTCTGGTATCTGCTTTTCTGGCCGGTGCGATGGCACTGAGCCTTGCCGCCTGCGGCGGTTCTGCATCCACTTCTACGGCTGCTTCTTCTGCCGCCGCCTCTGCCGCCCCGGCAAGCTCCGTGGCCGCTGACAGCGACCTGGCTTACATCCAGTCCAACGGCAAGATGGTCATCGGCTACACCGTGTATGAGCCGATGAACTACACCGACGCCGACGGCAACTTCACCGGTTTCGATACCGAGCTGGCCACCGCTGTCTGTGAGAAGCTGGGTGTCGAGCCGGAGTTCGTGGAGATCAACTGGGACACCAAGGAGACCGAGCTGGCTGCAAAGAGCATCGACTGCATCTGGAACGGCCTGACCCTGACCGATGACCGCGAGGAGAACATGGCCTGCACCAAGCCCTACGTCAAGAACGCCCAGGTCGTCGTGGTGAAGGACGGCACCGACTACACCTCCACCGCCGACCTCATCGGCAAGACCGTGGTGGCTGAGGCTGGCTCTGCCGGTGAGACCACCATCACCGAGAACGCCGACCTGTCTCAGGCTGATTTCATCTCCAAGGCTGTTCAGACCGACTGCCTGATGGAAGTTGCCGCTGGCACTGCTGACGCCGCCATCCTCGACCTGACTCTGGCTTCTGCATGATCGGCGAGGGTACCGACTACGCAAACCTCAAGATGGTGGATGAGCTGAACGTCGAGGAGTACGGCGTGGCCTTCCGCAAGGGCAGCGACGTGGCCGAGGCTGTGGACAACGCTTTCGACGAGCTGAAGGCTGACGGCACCATGCAGACTCTGGCCGACAAGTACGGCCTGACTCTGGCTGAGTAACTTACATTATAAACGGATAGGTGTAGTGATTCTGTGACTGTGATTTTGGAGCGTCTGACCGGCGCATTCGCGCTCAACTGTGAGCTGTTCTTTCTGACCTTGCTGTTTTCGCTGCCGCTGGGCCTTGTGGTGGCCTTTGGCTCCATGAGCCGGTGCGCACCGCTGCGGGGCGTCGTCAAGACCTTCGTGTGGGTCATCCGCGGTACGCCGCTGATGCTCCAGATCATCGTCATCTACCTTGGCCCCGGCCTGCTGGGCATGACCAACCCATGGCCCTCCGGCTCTTCGGGCCGTCTGGTGGCGGCGGTGGTGGCTTTCGCCATCAACTACGCCTGCTACTTCTCTGAGATCTACCGCGGCGGCATCGAGGCTGTGCCGAAAGGCCAGACCGAGGCCGGTCAGGTGCTTGGCATGACCAAGAGCCAGATTTTTTCAAGGTCACGCTCCTGCAGGTCGTCAAGCGCATCCTGCCCCCGATGGGCAACGAGGTCATCACGCTGGTGAAGGATACCTCGCTGGCGAATGTCATCGCCAACAAGGAGATCATCATGATGGCGAAGGAGTACAGCGCCAAGGGCCTTATCTGGCCGCTGTTCTCCACCGCGATTTTCTTCCTCGTCTTTGTCGGCGCACTTACCCTGCTGCTGGACTGGGCCGAGAAAAAGATGGACTATTTCCGCTGTTAAGGAGGATACTGAATTATGGCATTACTCGAAGCCTCCGGCATCGGGAAGAATTTCGGCGAGACGAAAGTTCTCAAGGACATCTCGCTCACACTGGAACAGGGCGAGGCGCTGGCGATCATCGGCTCGTCCGGCTCGGGCAAGACGACGCTGCTGCGCTGCCTGAATTTCCTTGAGCGTCCCGACACCGGCGTCATCAGGGTGAACGGCGAGACCATGTGGGACGCCGCCGACCCTGCCACCCAGCGGGAGAGCGAGGTGCGGAAAAAGCGCCTCACTTCGCCGTCGTGTTCCAGAACTTCAACCTCTTCCCCCAGTACACCGCGCTGGAAAACGTGATGCTGGCGGGGGAGCTTCTGGCGAAGGAGCAGCCCGACTACAAGGCCAACAAAAAGGCCATCCACGCCCAGCTGGAAGCACAGCGCGTGACCTGCTGGCCAGATGGGCCTGTCGGAGCGGGCGGGACACTATCCCCACCAGCTCTCCGGCGGCCAGCAGCAGCGGGTGGCGATCGCCCGCGCGCTGGCGCTCCACCCGGACATCCTCTGCTTCGATGAGCCGCCAGCGCCTTGACCCGGAGCTCGACCGGCGAAGTCCTCCGCGTCCTGCCGGGACCTCGCCGACCGCAAGACCACCATGATCATCGTTACCCATGAGATGCACTTCGCCCGGGACGTGGCCGACCGCATCCTATTCATGGACGGCGGCGTCGTGGTGGAGGAAGGCCCGGCCCGCCAGCTCATCGACCACCCCCAGGAGGAGCGCACCAAGCAGTTTTTGGCGCACTACTCTGAATAAGACAGGCTATGGCCCTCCCCGCTCGGGAGGCTTTTTTGCGCCATTCACGCCGAAAACACCACGATTCGCGCAGGTTTTATTTACATTCTCCGGATTTTTTGGTAAACTTGCATCAGAAAAGGCTGATTTTTCAAAAGACGAACAGACCAAAGGAGGACAGACTATGAGACTGAAGAGCGCACTCCGGCGGGGCGTGGCCGCCGCCGTCATCGCGGGCATCGTGGTGAGTTCCGGCATCCCGGCCTATGCGGCCCGGTGGGACATCGCCAACGGCGACATCACCGTGAAAGCGGGTGACGCCGAAGGAAAGAACAAGGTCTCACAGGGCGAGACCATCGACAAGGACGACACCAACACCGTCATCACCGGCGAGTCGGATAAGAACACCGTCACCATCGACACCTCCGAGGGCAACGTGGACGTCACCTTCGACGACCTGAAGATCGACGTCAGCGGCAAGAAGGAGGGGGATGGCAGCGATGACAGCCCTGTCCGGGAGAGCAATGCAGCCGTCACCGTGAAGGGTGACCACGATGCGGCCATCGAGCTGGACGGCGACAACGAGCTGAAGAGCGGCGACTACAATGCGGGCCTCGAAAAGAACGGCCATGAGTCGGAGGGAACGCTGACCATCAAGGACGACAAGGGCAAGGACGGCTCCCTCACCGCCGAGGGCGGTTTCGGCGGCGCAGGCATCGGCGGCGGCATCGAGAGCACCGGCAGCAACATCACCATCCGGGGCGGCACCATCGAGGCTGTGGGCGGGAGCAACGCGGCAGGCATCGGCGACGGAGCAGGCCGCGCGTCGGACGACACCGACGACTCGAACCCGGGAGACCTCTACATCTGCGGCGACGCCGAGGTGACGGCCAAGGCGGGAAGCCAGATGACGGACGCCAAGCCCCGGCCATCGGCGGCAGCTACGGCGAAGTACCCACGGAGAACCTTTCTGACGATGAACATAAGGTGACGGGAGGACGGCTGACCCGTCTGAACGCGGACGGCACCGTGATGGAGGGGATGGGCTACGACTACACCTCCACCCCCAAGCCCCAGCCGGACGACGACGAGGACGACGATGATGATGACGTCCCGCCCCCGGTGCAGACGAAGCCCCGAACCCTGCCCGGCGGCAGGTGGTGGGCGGCTTCTTTCCAGCCGGGTCACCATCCAGCGGTGGGATTCTGCTTTGGCCATTATTGAGAGCACCGACCCCATGCCCGGCAGCTTAAAGGCCGGCGACGCCGGAGAGGTCCTCACCCCGGGGGGTGTGGTGCTTATTGAGAGCGCCGCTCCCCGCTCCACCGTCACCACCGACATCTCCAGTCTCCGGGAGGACGGCGTGGAGGACATCTTCTTCCGCTATGAGTACACCATGACCCACTATAGCGTGGACAAGATGGCCGACGCGGCGGGCGAGGACGCTGACGTGGAGCTGAAGCAGAACAGGGAGGACATCAGCCTCCGGCTGGACGGCGAAACGCGGGACGACCTGTCGGAGCGCTATCTGGAGTGGGTGCCGGTGCAGACGCCAGAGCCGCAGGAGTGGCTGATATTGACCCACGAACTCGCGAAAAAAAAGGGACGACCTCCCCGAGTTTGGATTGGTGGCTCGAGCCTGAGAGAGAGGAAACGGTAGAGCAAAAAACGAGTGAAGAGCTCAGACGTGAACTCGACGAATTACTGAAACAAGAGCGGGAGATGATGGACTTCCAACTCGCGAAAAAAAGGGACGACCGCCCGAGTTTGGATTGGTGGCTCGAGCCTGCGAGAACGGAAACGCCGAGAATCGGGCTTGAGGAGACCCTGAAACAGCTGGCTTCCCGATTTGAGGCCATCGCTCCCGAGGAGGATAAGCCACGGCTTTTCCTGCTGGAAACCACCGTCCCGGATGGCACAAAGTATACCAATCTGTTGGAGAGTGACCTGCGGAGCTATACCGACCTTGGTGACGACTGGGACGACCTGCCGGATACCCAGGGTGAGATAAAGCTCTGGCTGCCGGAGGACTTGGGGCAGCCCAAAGAAATAAGCATCTCAAAGGAGAGCCTGAGCCGCAGCGACGGCATTGCATGATACACAGAACGAAAGGAGATGTACGATGAGACTGAAGAGCGCACTCCGGCGGGGCGTGGCCGCCGCCGTCATCGCGGGCATCGTGGTGAGCTCCGGCATCCCGGCCTATGCGAAAACATGGAACATCGCCGACGGCGACATTACGGTCAAAGGTGCGAGCGATGAAAGCGGAAACTATAACAATGTCAAGCAGGGTGAAAAGGATTTCGAGAAGGATGAGGGGGAGACCGTCATCACCGGCGAGTCGGATAAGAACACCGTCACCATCGACACCTCCGAGGGCAACGTGGACGTCACCTTCGACGACCTGAAGATCGACGTCAGCGGCAAGAAGGAGGGGACGGCAGCGGCAAGACCGAGGTGGATGGCAGCGGCAAGACCGAGGGGAACGTCAGCGACGAGACCGAGGGGGACGTCAGCGGTGACAGCCCAGTCGATGCGGGCAAAGCCGCCGTCACCGTGCAGGGTGACCACGATGCCGCCATCGAGCTGGACGGCGCCAACGAGCTGAAGAGCGGCAGCTGCAATGCGGGCCTCGAGAAGAATGGCCATGAGTCCTCCGGCAAGCTGACCATCAAGGACGACAACGACACCAAAGGCTCCCTCACCGCCAAGGGCGGCGAAGGCGGCGGCGCAGGCATCGGCGGAGGCTACGAAAGCGGTGCCGGAAACATCGAGATCACCGGCGGCACGGTAGAAGCCGTGGGCGGTGAGGGTGCTGCCGGTATCGGCGGCGGTGTGTACGGCCCGGGCCGCGACATCGAAATTTCCGGCGGCAAGGTGTCGGCCTCGGGCGCAGCTACAGCAGCCCTGAAGAAGATCCCCGCCCGGCGCGGCAGGCATCGGCGACGGCGCGGGTGCGTGGTCTGAGATAGCCCCGGATGCGCCGCCCAGCAATCCCAATCACATCTATATCTCCGGCGACGCCGAGGTGGAGCCAAAGGCAGGCGCAAGCACCGGCGGCGAAACTGCGGCCATCGGCGGCGGCATAGTCGGCGAGATCCCCAATGACGCCCTCTCCGACGACGACCACAAGGTGACGGGCGGTAGTCTGACCCGCTACGACCCGACGGGAAGAAGATGGAGGACTATAGCTACGACCGGCGGACGCCCTCCCAACCGGAGCAGCGGACAAGCCGGAACAGCCAGACAAGCCGGAGCAGCCGGACAAGCCGGAGCAGCCGGACAAGCCGGAACAGCCCGATGATACCGAGAACGACGACGAGGACGACGCTCCAAGCGTGCAGGCCGGCGAGGTGCCGGACCGTGTGAAGCAGATGTACGAGACCGTCGGCGTGATCACCCATCTGGATGGCACACAGGAGCTTGGTGACGTGACCACGGCGGAGTATGACCCGGTCAACAAAGTCCTGAGCTTCGATGCCCACGGCACAGTCTTTCGGATGACAGGCGACTCGCTGCGGGAGCTTGCAAAGGAGGTCGATGAACTCCGCGTCCGATTCCTTGATGGGGAAGGGCAGGAGATGGAGGCCGTCATTCCGCTGGCCCGGATCAAAGATCTGGTCGGCGTGAATGGTGCGTTCGAACTCGAGCTGTCCCAGGAAGGGCTCTATCGCTTCCATGTTATCAGGCAGACGGGATATGATAGAAAAACATTCTCGGATGAGACCGCCCTGCGCCGAAACGGCAGGGAGCTGGTCCTTGTGTACCGCGTTGGCGATGAGGAGCAGAAAGCGCAGGAGACTGCCCGGGTGGAGGAGGCGATCGCCCGCCGTAAGCAGGAGAAAAAGCAATGGGGAACGGTCCTCTCCGGTCGGGAAAGCAGCTCCCTGAGCGGACAGCCCGGGCTGACTCAGCCGGGAACGGGTGCCGTCGGTGACCTCAGCGGGCTGACGACTCTCTCGCCGGACAGCCTTACCACGGCCCAGCAGCCGAAGCAGCCCGCCTCCGACCAGACGGTGTGGAAGACATTTACCGGTAACATCGTGAAGCTCGCGGGCGGGAAGCAGGACAGCAAGAAGAACGACCCGGCCCCCTCCGTCGGTGACCTCAGCGGCCTCCCGACTCTCTCGCCGGACAGCCTTACCACGGTCCAGCAGCCGGAAACAAGTGGTCAGCCATCGGAAACAAGCACCCAGCAGCCGGAAACAGGCGCCCAGCAGCCGGAAACAGGCGGATGGGTAACGGACAGTCAGGGTGACTGGGTGTGGAAGCCGGGCAAGGATGACAGTCAGCCGCCGGATTGGGAAGGAAATTGGGAGACAAGAAAATGGATAAGGGACAGTCAGCCGCCGGATTTGAGAGGAGATTGGGAGACAAGAAAATGGATAGGGAGCAGCGACGATAATTTGTGGGGTGGGATCCTTTTATGACTCCGCATATTATGACTCTGCATGGGATTTCGATTATGAAGGTTGAGAGCGTGGGCTGAGAGGGAGTGCAGCAGGAGGGCCCTGCGCAGGGGCAGCCCTGCCGCCCCCCCTGCGCACAATCACCAAAAACCACCGATAGAAAATAGCAATGTTGTACGAAGAAATCTGAGAAAAACCCCTTGCAAAATCACGATGAGCTGAGTATAATACCACTCATGAAGCGCAAAACGTCCTGCCCCTCGTCCGGCAGGGCGTTTTTGTCGGTAAAGATCCGGCAAAGAAATGTTAAGTGACCGCCCGGGGAGGGGTTTTGTATGACAAAAGACATGACACAGGCAGCCCGCTCAAGCTGATCCTTGCCTTTGCGGTGCCGCTGATGCTGGGCAGCCTGTTCCAGCAGTTCTACAATCTGGCCGATACCATCATCGTGGGCCGTTTCGTGGGCGTGGATGCGCTGGCGGCGGTGGGCAGCGTGGGCGGCCTGAACTATCTGGTGCTGGGCTTCGTCAACGGCATCGCCTGCGGCTTCTCCATCCCCATCTCGTGGACCTTCGGCGCGAAGGATTACAGAGAGATGCGGCGTTACACCGCCAATACCGTCTGGCTGAGCCTCTTTTTCGCCGTCGTGCTCACGGTGGTGACGGTGGCCCTGACCCGGGCGGTGCTGGTCTGGACCAACACTCCCGACAACATCATCGACATCGCGGACATCTACATCCGCACCATCTTCTGGGGCATCCCCTTCACCCTGCTGTACAACGTCACCAGCGCCCTCATGCGCGCGCTGGGCGACAGCAAGCGGCCTCTCTATTTCCTGCTGGTGGCCAGCGTGCTGAACATCGGCCTCGACCTGCTCTGTATCCTCATCTTCCGGATGGGGGCGTTCGGTGCGGCCTTCGCCACCGTGTTCAGTCAGGCGGTGGCGGGCATCGGCAGTCTCATCTACATCGGCCGCCACTACCCAGAGCTGAAATGGAGCAGGGAAGAGGGCCGTCTGAGCGCCAGCCACTGCCTCAAGCTCTGCAACATGGGCATCCCTATGGGCCTGCAGTGCAGCATCACCGCCATCGGCAGCGTCGTGCTGCAGGGCGCGGTGAACGGTCTGGGCAGCAGCATCGTGGCCGCGCAGACCGCAGGCAGCAAGGCCGCCCAGTTCCTCTCGGTGCCGCTGGAGAGTATCGGCACCGCCATGACCACCTACGCCAGCCAGAACATGGGCGCTCACGACCTCAAGCGTGTGGACCGGGGCGTCAATACTGCGCTGGGAATTGGCTGCGTCTACAGTGTGGCATCCTTCCTCATCCTGCGTGTGCTGGATGTGCCGCTCATCAGCCTCTTCCTCGAGAGCAGCGAGGTGGAGATCATGGCGAATGCCCGCAGCTTCATCTTCTGGAACAGCGTGTTCTACATCCCGCTGGCCGTCCTCATCATCTACCGCTACACCATCCAGGGCCTGGGCTATTCCGGCCTTGCCATGTTCGCGGGCGTGGCGAGATGGTCGCCCGTGCATGGTGGGCTTCTGGTTCGTGCCGCTCTGGGGCTACTTTGCGGCCTGCATCGCCAACCCTGTGGCATGGTTCTTCGCCTGCTTCTTCCTCATCCCGGCGTACTTTGCAGTGCGCAATCGCTGATGAAAGAAAATGCATATGGGGTGGGGGATTAAACCTCGCCTACAGCTCCCCTTCGGGGGAGCTTTTGTTGTATTTACAAATCCCCCCAAAACCGCTATACTATATATAGTTGTGTCAAAACGAGGAGGCGGGACGATGGAGCAGGAGCTGGAACGGCTGGAAGGCACGGTAGAGGACATCATCTACCTGAACGAGGACAACGGCTACACCGTGTTCGAGGTGTCGGGCGGCGGTGTCGTCACCGTTGTGTGCGGCGTGGTGGGAGAGCTCCACGCCGGTGAGAGCGTCGTCTGCCGGGGCAGGTACGAGAACCACGCCACCTATGGCCGACAGTTCCACGCACAGGAGTGCGAGACGGATATGCCCAAAGACCTCGAGGCCGTCTACGCCTTCCTCGCCAGCCGGTCGCTGCCCTACATCGGCGCACGGACGGCGGATAAGATCATTGACAAATTCGGCGCGGCGGCGCTGGAAGTTATCGCCAACGACCCCGCCCAGCTCACCCTCATCCCGGGCATCTCGGCGGACAAGGCCGACCGCATCCAGCAGGAGTTCAAGCGGATGTTCGGAATGCGGGAGCTCATCGCCTATCTGGCTCAGTTCGAGATCAGCCCCCGCCGGGCGATGGAGGTCTTCCGCACCTTCGGGCCGGGGGCAATGCAGGCCATCCAGCAGAACCCCTACCTGCTCTGCGGGGAGCCGCTGCAGCTGGACTTCCGCCATGCCGACAGCATCGCCCAGTATTACCAGATGGCAGGGGACTGCGCCCAGCGGCTGGAAGCCGCCCTCCTGCGCACCCTGCGCCACAACGCAGGCAACGGCCACACCTGTCTGCCCCGGGCGCAGCTGCTGGAAACGGCGTCGAACTTCATCCACCAGCCCCCCGAAAGCTGGCGGCGGCGCTGGACAGCTGCATCCAGACCGGGAAACTGGCGGTGCGGATGTTCGACGGCACACCGTATATTTATCTGCCGGATCTGCTGGCCGCAGAGCAGGACATCGCCGACCGTCTGGCCATGCTGACCAGGCGCGGGAAGCAGACGGCCCGAAACCTCGACAAGAACATCCAGATACTGGAACTGGCGCAGGGCTTTGCTTACGCGCCGCTCCAAAAAGAAGCCATTCGCAAGGCCATGACCGAGAACTGCCTTGTCCTCACCGGCGGCCCCGGCACCGGCAAGACCACCACGGTCAACGCATCCTGCAGCTGCTCGAGAACGAGGCCGAACGGGTAGCCCTCTGTGCTCCCACAGGCCGCGCCGCCAAGCGTCTGAGCGAGCTGACGGGCCGGAAAGCCTCCACCATCCACCGTCTGCTGGAAGTGGACTACACCGGCGGTGTGGTCAGCTTCATCCACAATGACAAGAACCTGCTCAAGTGCGACGTCGTTATCCTCGACGAGATGAGCATGGTGGACGTCAAGCTGTTCCAGGCCCTCATTGCGGCACTGCGGTACAGCTGCCGTATTATTATGGTAGGCGACGCGACCAGCTGCCCAGCGTCGGCCCGGGCAATATCCTCGGCGAGATCATCCGCTCCGGGCTGGTGCCGACGGTCTGCCTCAACGAGATATTTCGGCAGGCCGCTCAGAGCCTCATCGTGGAGAACGCCCACCACATCATCTCAGGCGAACCGCTGAAAAAGGGCGGAAAGACGGACGATTTCTTCTTCCTCGAAGCCGACGGCGACGCGGCCCAGAAGCTGGTCTGCGACCTTGTGACCACCCGTCTGCCCCGCAGCTACCAGTTCGATCCGGTGAAGGATATTCAGGTGCTCTGCCCCACGAAGCTCGGCCCCACCGGCACCCAGGCCCTCAACGCGGAGTTACAGGCCATGCTCAACCCGCCCAGGAAGGGCAAGCCGGAGCTGCAGAGCGCGGCCCGGGTCTTCCGGGTGGGGGACAAAGTGATGCAGGTGCGCAATAACTACGAGATAACGTGGCAGCGCATCGGCGGGGAACAGGGTGTGGGCGCCTACAACGGCGACATCGGCATCGTGGAGTCCATCGACGTGCGCAGCCGCTCCATGGTGGTGCGGATGGACGACCGGCGGCTGGTCTACCCGGCGGAGAACCTCAACGAGCTGGAAATTGCGTATGCCATCACGGTACACAAAAGCCAGGGCAGCGAGTTCCCGGCGGTCATCCTCCCGGCGGCGCAGGTGCCGCCCCGCCTGTGCTACCGCAACCTCTTCTATACCGGCGTCACCCGCGGGCGGAAGCTCTGCATCGTGGTGGGCCGGCGGGACGTGGTGAACCGGATGATGTCCAACATCCGCCAGAACCTGCGCTACAGCGGCCTGGCCGCCCTGCTGGCCCAGGCTCTGCCCCCGGAGCAGGGGAAGCTTTAAGGGTTTCTTTTTGGATACACCTGTGTTATACTATAATGTGTTTTGATGACCCGCGCCCGGAGATGGGCGATGGAAATAGAGAATGGGCAGCAGAGAAAGGAAATATCACAACTATGGCACAGAATGACATCGGTATCGATCTTGGTACGACGACCATCATCATCGCGCAGGAGGGGCAGGGCGTCGTGCTCAACCAGCCCAGCGTGGTGGCGGTGGATACCCGCAAGAACTGCGTGCTTGAGGCCGGCGACAAGGCCCTTGCAATGGTGGGCCGCACGCCCAACTACATCTCCGCCATCTTCCCGCTGAAGGATGGCGTCATCAGCGACCACACCATGACCCGAGAGCTCATCTGCCGCTTCGTCAATCAGGTCTACAGCTCCCACATGGTCAAGCCCCGTGTGGCGGTCTGCGTGCCTGCCGCCATCACCGGCATCGAGAGCGACGCCGTGGTGGAGGCCGTCATGGCCGCCGGTGCGCGTCAGGTCTACCTTATTGATGAGCCTATCGCCGCAGCTCTCGGCTCCGGCATCGACATCACCGTGCCGGATGGCCGGATGATCATCGACATCGGCGGCGGCACCACCGACATCGCCGTGCTGAGCCTCGGCGGCAAGGTCAAGGCCACCAGCGTCCGCGTGGCCGGCAACCACTACGACGAAGAGATCCTGAAGTTCGTGCGCAACAAGTTCAGCATCGCCATCGGCCAGCGCACCGCTGAGAGCCTGAAAAAGAACGTGGCCTGCTGCCCCAGAAGGCGGATTTCAACGAGACCATGGAGATCAAGGGCCGCAGCCTGCTCACCGGCCTGCCCGTGCGCGTCAATGTCTCCACCGCCGACCTCTACGAGCCGGTCATGCGCCTGAGCGAGCAGATCGGCACCGCCGCCCATCAGGTGCTGGAGAAGACTCCTCCGGAGCTGGCCGGAGACATTTACCGCAACGGCGTCGTCCTCACTGGCGGCGGCGCACAGCTCCACGGCCTGCCTGAGTACCTCAGCCAGGAGCTGAAGGTGGAAGTGACCGTCTCGCCTGACCCCGTCAACTGTGTCGCGCTGGGTACGGCCATGAGCCTGCGTCTGGGCGACAAGCTGGAGACCGGCTTCATGGACGCCACCCCCCGCATGGGCCGCCGCTGAGAGGAAAGTGCTGTTCACAGAACCGTGAAAAACAATATGATTTTTGTTCATAGTTGTTGAATCGACCCGGAAAATATTGTATAATATCTTCAAATCGCTTTTTGCCGCCCGCCCCCCGGGCGGCAAAGAAAAAAGTAAATAGGAGGAAGACCATGGATTTAGGTTATGATGTGATCGTTACCATAACCGGTATTGTGCTGGTGTTTCTGATCCTCGTCCTGCTGATGGCCATCATCACGCTGGAGGCAAGATCTTTGACGCCATGAACGGCAAGAAGGCAGCTGCCAAGCTGCTTCTGCTGCAAAACCGGCTGCTCCTGTGAAACAGGCCGCTGCGCCCGCTCCTGCAAAGGCTGCTGCCCCGCAGGTCGAGGCCGGCATCCCCGGCGACGTTGTGGCAGCCATCATGGCAGCCATCTACTCTATGGGCAACGGCAAGTATGTGCTGAAGGCAGTCCGCCGCGGCAAGAATGGCTGGGGCAAGGCTGGCGTCAACGACACCACCGCACCCTTTTAACACAGGAGGAAAAACATGACTCAGTTTATTGAGACTCTGGTCGGTATTTTCCAGAGTTCCGGTTTTGCCAAGTTCGGTGAGCCGGGCGGCTGGCTGTACGCAGTGATGATCTGCGTGGGCTGCTTCCTGCTCTACCTCGCTATCGTCAAAGAGTTCGAGCCTCTGATCCTGCTGCCCATGGCTTTCGGCATGATCCTGGCCAACCTCCCCGGCAGCGGCGTCATCCATATGCAGTACTTTGTCGGTGACGGCCTCGAGCACCCGATGTGGGTCGAGATCCTGAACAACGGCGGTCTGGCCGATATGCTCTACATGGGCGTCAAGCTGGGCATCTACCCGCCGCTGATCTTCCTGGGCATCGGCACCATGACCGACTTCGCACCCCTGATCTCCAACCCCAAGAGCCTGCTGCTGGGCGCTGCCGCTCAGTTCGGTATCTTCGGCACTTACATGGGCGCTCGTCTGCTGGCCGCTACCGGTCTGGTGGACTTCACCCAGAAGCAGTCTGCCGCCATCTCCATCATCGGCGGCGCAGACGGCCCCACCGCTATCTTCGTCACCTCCCGTCTGGCTCCTGAGCTGCTGGGCTCCATCGCCGTCGCGGCCTACAGCTACATGGCTCTGGTGCCTGTTATCCAGCCGCCTATCATGAAGGCTCTGACCTCCAAGAAAGAGCGTACCGTCGTGATGAAGCAGCTGCGCACCGTGACCAAGACCGAGAGGGTCATCTTCCCCATCATGGTCACCATCATCGTTTCTCTCATCGTGCCGGATGCCGCCGTTCTGGTCGGTATGCTGATGCTGGGCAACCTGATGAAGGAGTGCGGCGTCGTGGATCGTATCCAGAAGACCGCCGGCAATGAGCTGATGAACATCATCACCATCTTCCTGGCTCTGTCTGTTGGCTGCACCACCTCTGCAAACACCTTCCTGAACAGCCGCACCCTGTTCATCATCGTGCTGGGCCTCATCGCATTCTCCTTCGGCACTGCTGCCGGTGTTCTCTGCGGCAAGGTCATGTATATCCTGACCGGCGGTCAGGTCAACCCCCTGATCGGTTCCGCTGGCGTTTCCGCTGTGCCTATGGCTGCCCGTGTTTCTCAGAAGGTCGGCCAGAGCGAGAACCCCTCCAACTTCCTGCTGATGCACGCAATGGGCCCCAACGTGGCCGGTGTTATCGGCTCTGCCGTCGCTGCTGGTATCCTCATCAACATCTTCGGCTAAGCATTTCCTGAAATTTCCGCTCCATCGTGGTATTGACCGCGGTGGGGCGGTTTTTTGTTTGCATTGTTTTTATGTACAACTTTTTTTGAAATGTGATATACTATATTTTAAGTGATATATCCAGAAATGATTGAAAAGAACAGGTGAAACAATGGCAACAGATCTCGCACAACAATTCTGCGCTTTGCGTGATACGTATATCGAAAAGCAGTTCGGACGCCTGAACGATATGCAGCGGGAGGCGGTGTTCACCACCAACGGCCCTCTGCTCATCTCGCGGGTGCAGGCAGCGGAAAGACCACCGTGCTGGTCAACCGCATCGCCAACCTCATCCGCTTCGGCTCGGCCCACGGCTCCAGGTGGACGCCCCGGGAGGTGACGGAGGACGATGTGAAAGCCCTGCGCACCGCCATCATGACCGGCACCGACGCCCCGTCGTGGCTGGACGGGATGCTGCGGAAGGATGCCGTCCGGAGCTGGAACGTCATGGCCATCACCTTTACCAACAAGGCCGCCGGTGAGCTGAAAGAGCGCTTGCGCCGGATGCTGGGCGGGGAAGAGGGCGACGAGGTGTTCGCCTCCACGTTCCACTCGGCCTGCGTCCGCATTCTCCGCCGCTGGGCCGAGGAGATCGGCTACCCCCGCAGCTTTACCATCTATGACAGCGACGACTCCCAGCGTGTCATGAAGACTGTGTACAAAGAGCTGAGCGTGGACGACAAGTTCTTCCCGGTCAAAAGCGCCATCAACCAGATGAGCCGCTGGAAAGACCAGCTCATCAGCCCCGCCGAGGCCCTGAAGACCCCGGCCCGGGACACGAAGGCGCCCTTGCGGCCAAGGTCTATGCCGCCTACGAAAAGAAGCTCAAGGAGGCCGGTGCTTTCGACTTCGACGACCTCATCTACCAGACGGTCATCTTGCTGTCGGAGCATGAGGACGTGCGGGAGTTCTACCAGAACAAGTACAAATATCTGCTGGTAGACGAGTATCAGGACACCAGTGTGGCTCAGTTCCGGCTCGTGAGCCTGCTCACCGGCCCGGAGAAAAACATCTGCGTCGTGGGCGACGACGACCAGAGCATCTACCGCTTCCGTGGCGCGACCATTGAGAACATCCTCAACTTCGAGCGCATCTATAAAGGCACCAGGACCATCCGACTCGAGCAGAATTATCGCTCTACGTCGAATATCCTGAATGCCGCCAACTGTGTCATCCAGCACAACACCGAGCGCAAGGGCAAGACCCTCTGGACGAAGAACGGCGAGGGCGACAAGGTGCAGGTCTACACCGCCGAGAACGAACAGGACGAGGCCAGCCATATCGCGGACGTCATCGGCCAGCACCTCAAAGAGGGCGGACATCTGGCCGACCACGCCATCCTCTACCGGATGAACGCCCAGTCGGCCCCCATCGAAAGCTACTTCACCCGTGCGGGCATCCCGCATAAGATCGTGGGCGGCCAGCGCTTCAACGACCGCAAGGAAGTCAAGGACATCCACTCCTATATGTCCATCGTGGCGAACCCCCGGGACGATGTCCGACTCCGTCGAATCATCAACGAGCCTGCGCGCAAAATCGGTGCGACGACCATCGAGGTTATTGCCGACCTTGCCGCCCAGCAGGGCATCAGTATGCTGGATGTCATCTCCCATGCCGACCAGTACGCCAAGCTCAGCCGCGCCATCGCGTCGCTGTTCAAGTTCTGGGACATCTACCAGAAACTGCAGGAATCGCTGGAAACGAAGACGCTGGATGAGTTCGCTTCCGATGTCATCGAGATCACCGGCTACCGCGCCATGCTGGAAGCCGACGCCGCCAAGGGTCACGAGGATGCCGCCGACCGTCTGCAGAACCTTGGTCAGCTGGTCAACAACGTCAAGAGCTACTGCGACCAGCACGGCGAAGAGGCCTCGCTGGAAGCTATCTGGAGGACATCGCCCTCATCAGCGACATCGACAGCTACAACGAGAGCGCCGACCAGGTGGTGCTGATGACCATCCACTCGGCCAAGGGCCTTGAGTTTCCCTATGTATTCCTCATTGGCATGGAAGAGGGGGTCTTCCCCAGTGAGATGAGCAAGTATTCCGAGGCTGACCTCGAGGAGGAACGCCGCCTGGCCTATGTGGGCATCACCCGCGCAAGAAGGAGCTTTACATCTCCAACAGCGTCACCCGGATGCTCTATGGCCGCACCCAGCGCAACGAGCCCAGCCGCTTTCTCCGGGAAATTGAACCGGAGTACATCGAAGAGACCCGCAGCCCGGTGCTGGAACAGCGCTCCCGTCTGGGCGGCTGGGGCAGCGGTTACGGCAGCGATACCGTGCCGGGCGGTGCATCGGGATACTCCGGCCCCTCCGGCTGGGGGCGCGCGGCCTCCGGTTACGGCTCGGGCTATGGCAGCCGCAGCGGCTATTTGAATAAAGAATATAACGCACCAATGTCAAATAACCGAGGCTTTGGCTCCGATTACGCGGGCCGGGGAAGTGCTTCGTCGGGTCATGGCGGCTGCAGCTCCGGTTCGGGAAGCAGCGGCTTCGGCTCTGGCTATGGCCGTCCGGCAGCGCCCAAAGCGCCGGTCAAACCCGCAGGCGGCGGTGTGACGTCTTCGCCCCGTCCGGCAGCGGCATCCACCGGCCCCAAACACTATGAGCCGGGCGACATCGTGGAGCATAAGGTCTTCGGGCGCGGCAAGGTGCTGAAAGTCAAGCCCGCCGCCGGCGACCAGATCGTGGAGATCAGCTTCGAGAAGGTGGGCGTGAAAAAGACCATGGCCAACTTTGCGCCCCTTGTGAAGATAACGACGGAGGAATGAGAAAAAATGATGACTGTCCGATTGATAGCACATACGCCGGAGCCGGAGAAGGTCGTGGCGGCCGCGGCGAAGCTCTGCTACTCCGACGCCCACATCACCGACCTGCTGGACGGGCTGGATGAGGAAAAGACTGCCCGCTTCCTGAACATGCTCAGCGATTTGGGCCACGCCAGCCCCATCGAGCACGCAAGCTTCACCTTCGGCATCGAGGGAGTCAGCCGTACCCTGCTGGCCCAGATCACCCGCCACCGCATCGCGTCCTTCAGCGTCCAGAGTCAGCGGTACGTCCGTCTGGACGATTTCCGCTACGTCATCCCGCCCGAGATCGAGGCCATCCCTGAGGCAAAGGCGGCGTTCATCGAGAGCATGAACGAGGACGCCAGGCGCTACCTCGACCTCGTGCAGAAGCTGGAAGACGGCCACACCGCCCGCCTGATGGCCGAAGGTCTGCCCGAAAAGCAGGCCCGGGCCAAGGCTTCCAAGCAGGCCAACGAGGACGCCCGCTTCGTGCTGCCCAACGCCTGCGAGACCAAGATGGTGGTGACTATGAACGCCCGCAGCCTGCAGAACTTCTTCCACCTGCGCTGCTGCAGCCGCGCCCAGTGGGAGATACGGCAGCTGGCCGAAGAGATGCTGCGGCTGGTCTACCCGGTGGCACCCCATATCTTCCGCACCGCCGGCCCGGCCTGCGTGTCCGGCCCCTGCCCGGAGGGCAAGATGTGCTGCGGCCGCACCGCCGAAG
>ENA-OQCN01000509-OQCN01000509.1-human-gut-metagenome-genome-assembly--contig:-NODE-509-length-20733-cov-5.328448_pt1 | contig 20733 bp, 33 predicted proteins | sample MGYA00242497_ERZ504576 | MGnify/ENA primary metagenome ERZ504576 (study PRJEB26092, sample SAMD00036296) | human gut metagenome | host: Homo sapiens | study: EMG produced TPA metagenomics assembly of... | reverse complement strand
AGTGTACATCGATCGATGCTCAGACGTACGTAGAATTTGGAATAGTGTGGATAAGTCAATAAAAATTATGGGCGAGCGTGGAAACACGCGCCGGACAGGCAGGAGAGCATGAGAATTATGGGAAAAATGGATTGCGCTATGGAAGCCATGTATATGACAGATTTCTTTGAGGCGCTGGGATTTAAACGGGTGCGGGTTATGGTTGATAACAATCGTGGTACCGTTGAGGTTACGCTGCTGAAAGGAAGAATCTGGCCGCTGACATGGAGAGAAAAGGCGTATTTTAAGAAATTGAAATGCTGGGGCGTGTGCTATACCGTCCGGAGAATAGTACACGGCATAAAGATATGGGACAACAGAAACTGGGACATAGATTGATTCCGACATTTATGTCGGGAACATATCGGAGAGGAGGCCGACATGGAAATTATAGCAGCATTTGTGGCCGGCGCATTGCTGGGAGCCGGAAGCCTGATCACATGGGCGTTGTGTGCAGTAAATACCATGTATGAGGAAAAACTGAAAAAGGTCAAGACAAATGAAGATATGTTGAAACTGGCGGACAGCGAGCAGCTGAGGAAAGCACTGAAACGGATGTGCTGGAAAACGACAATGTATTTAAGCCCTTTATTGAGGGAGGCGCAGGAAAAACGTATTGATGAATGGTTAGGAGAGGAGGCTGATCCAGAATGGAGAGAGTAATGGAGCAGAGCGTGGAAGAGAAAGAAGAGGTAAAAGGAACCAGCAGAGAGCCTGGCGCACTGGCAGGAGTGTATGAGGTGCTGAGCCAGCGGGCTATTGATGAAGCTATCCGCATAGGTGTAGAAGCAGGCACGGCAGCGGCGGAGAGACGCCTGGAAGAGGGCAAAAAGGAGCAGACAAAGGGAAGATATAGCCGGAGACTGCACAACACACGCCTGTTGCTGGCAAATTACCGGAATCTGAAAGAGCATGTGAGCGGTGCAGTATTTAATGGCCGCAAGGCAAAAGAGAGCGCCCTGGACATTCTGGACGGCCTGGACAGCTTCGAGTACGAGGACAATTATTATATTGGCAGCATTAAGCAGAGCCAGCAGCGCACGTTGATCATACTGACACATATTGACGAAATGCTGAACTTGTACCGGATATCATGCGAGCAGAGCGGCAAGGCAGAGGAAATGCGCCGGTACCGGATTTTGCACGCTGCATATATTGCACCGGAAAAGAAGAGTGCAGAAGAAATTGCACGCGAAAATTGTGTAGAAAAGCGCACTTATTACAGCGACCTGGGAAAGGCTGTAAAGCCGCTGTCTGCCCTGATTTTCGGCATTGATGGCATAAGACTTGCATAGTGCCTGCACGGTGCAAAAAGTAGACATTTTCAATGCACTACATAGATGTTAAAATGATAGAGTGGAGGAATTGGAGAAATGGCAAGAAAGAAGAAAAAAGACGAGGTTGAGAACTATTTCAACAACGTGGCCAACTACCAGACCGAAGCGGAAGCAAGGGCCGTTACGCCGGAGGGTGTAAAGGTCTTTTGTGCTTTTGACGAGCTGGTACCTATTGGCAAAGTGGTTCCAAACCCTGGAAACCCAAACACCCATCCACCTAAGCAGGTCGCACTGCTGGCTGCCATTATCAAGGGGCAGGGATGGAGGAAACCTATTACAGTGAGCAAACGCAGCGGCTTTGTTGTGACCGGTCACGGACGCCTGGAAGCTGCACGGTCCATGCAGGCCAGTGTTGTGCCTGTTGAATACCAGGAATATGCCTCGGAGGCAGAGGAGTACGCTGATCTGATGGCAGACAACCGCCTGGCGGAGCTGAGTGAAATGAACACCTCGGCGCTGGCAGACATGCTGCAGCAGATGGACACCGGGGAGATACCGCTGGAAATGAGTGGCTACACAGAGGAGGATCTGGAAGATCTACTCAACGCCCTGGGAGGCGTGGACGATACGGAGAACAACGGAGAGGACACCGTACCACCACCGAAAAACATTCCGATGACCCACGCCGGAGATATTTGGCACCTGGGGCAGCACCGCCTGATTTGTGGAGATAGCACCAAGCCAGAAACTGCAGAAGCTGCTGGGGGATGAACTGGCGCAGTGCGTGAACACTGATCCACCGTATGGCATAAGCCTGGATGGTGGCGGAGGAAACGGGAAGAGACAGAAACAGCAGATCGAAAACAACGGCATGATTGCCAACGACGAGCTGACCGACGACGACCTCCTCGGCAAGTTGCTGATTCCGGCATTTAAGAACGCCGTGAAGTACAGCAAGCCAGACGCTGCATTTTACATTTACCATGCGACCGATACCCGCAGGGACTTTGAGGACGCTATGACAGCCGCAGGCCTGCTGGAAAAGCAATACCTGATATGGTTGAAGAACAACCACAACCTGAGCGGCACCGATTACCTGAGAGACTTCGAGCCTATGTTTTATGCAGAGAAAGCAGGGCATACGGCCAAGTGGTGCGGAGATCGCAGCAACAACACCTGCTGGAAGATAACCCTCCGGGATGATGCAGGCATGGCAACTACCCTGAGCGGTGGCATTGTTGTGACTGACGGAGCAGGAAGCAAGGCTTTTATTTCTGACAAGGTACCAAAGGGAAAGAAAATCCGGTACCTGAGACTGCAGGAAGATAAAAGCGTTTTCTTATACCCGGAAGATAAGCAGGGAGCCGTTTGGGAAGTGGCAAGAGATACGGCGACGTTCCACCCGACACAGAAGCCCGTGGAACTGGCCACAAGGGCGATACTGAACAGCTCGGATCCGGGAGACATTATCCTGGACCTGTTTGGCGGTTCTGGCTTCACACTGATCGGCGCGGAAATGACCGAGAGACAGGCCAGGCTGGTAGAGTTAAGCCCAACCTATTGTGATGGAATTATTCGGCGGTATGTAAGCTATACCGGCAATGCTGGTGTGACATGCACTAGGGACGGCAAAGAATACGCATACGTGCAGCTGAATGAGGAAAATATAGAGGCAAATATGCCGGATCCGGAAGAAACGCCGGAAGCTGCTGAGGACATCAATGTCCCTGGCAAAGAGTAACACCTGAGAGGGCGGCCGCTATGGCCGTTCTTTTTATGTTTCGGAGAAAGGAGGGAGCAGCACATGGCAGCAAAGAGAGATGCGCCTGAACTATGGGAGCAGCAGGAGGGCGAGAAATCGCAGCATTACCAAAAGTTTTGCCAGTACAGAGACATGCCATACGGAACCCAGGGACGGGAACCGGAGAAAAGAAGCATCCGACGCCTGGCAGATGCTATGGGAATGAAAAGCAAAAGCAGCATTGAAAAGCTGAGTACGCAGTGGAACTGGGTAGAACGCGCAGCGGCCTATGATGTTTACATGACCGAGCTGGAACGCTTCAAGAATGAGCAGGAAATCAAGAAAATGCACGATCTACACGCAAAACTGGGCGTACAGCTTTTGAATAAAGCCACCCGTGGCCTGATAGCCCTCCCGGATAATGAATTGTCTGCACAGGACATTGCCCGACTGGCAGACGTCGGCGTGAAGATAGAAAGAATGAGCCGCGGCGACAGTGCGGAGAGCATAGCCGTGAGCGCAAAGGCAACCGTTGAGCACAGCGGCGGCCTGGAACTGAGCGGCAGCATTCCGGACATGTCCGACCTATCAGACGAGGAGCTGGAAAACCTTGAGCAAATACTGGGAAAGCTACATAAATAGCAGCCAGTTTGACCCAGGAACTGTTAAAAGGGATCCGCAGGGAACGGGCAGAGCGGTCCCTATCGGAGTTTATACAGCAGTCCTGGCCGATTATTGAGCCGGGTACCACGTATATACCGAACTGGCACATTGATCTGATATGTGAGTACCTGCACGCTGTTAGGGACGGGGAAATAAAGCGGCTTGTGATAAATATCCCGCCCCGACACATGAAAAGCATAAATGTAACGGTGTGCTTCCCCTGCTGGGCCTGGACCCAGGCACCTGAGAAACGATTTATTAAGGTTTCGTACAGTGATTCCCTGAGCCGTAAGCACAACGTACTGAGCCGTGATATTATACAGTCTCCCTGGTACACTGAGAACTGGGGCGACATTGTAAAATTGAAAGACGACGTAAACCGACAGAACGAATTTAAGAACACCCGCCAAGGTATGATGTTTTCGACCTCTGTCGGTGGTGCACTGACTGGCGAGGGCGGCGACATAATTATAGTTGACGACCCGCAGAACCCAGCACAGGCCAACAGTGAGACTGAGCGGCAAAACACTATAGATTTTTTTAAGAATACACTGCAGACACGACTGAACGACCCAAAGAACGGCGCGATCATTATCGTTATGCAGCGATTACATGAAATGGACCTGACCGGTTATGTGCTGGCAGAAAACCTGGGCTATGAACATTTATGTTTACCAGCTGAGGCAGAGAAAAAAACAATAATAACATTTCCTAAAAGCGGCAAAGAACTTGTTAGGGAAGAGGGGGACATCCTGAACCCCCAACGATACGACAAGGAATCCCTGGCCGGACTGAAAAAGAGCATGGGCTCTTTGCAGTATTCCGGACAGATGCAGCAGCGACCGGCACCGGCAGACGGTAATATTTTCAAAAAGGCAGGGCTACAGCATTATTATAATCAAGCCCCGCACTGCAATATGATCATACAGAGCTGGGACATGGCATTTAAAGACAGCGACGGCAGCGCTAAGGTTGCTGGTTACGTGATGGGCCGGAGCGGACCCAACGTTTATGTATTTGACCTGGTAAACGAGAAAATGAGTTTTACCCAGTCTGTGAAAGCGGTTCGGGATATGACAGCCAAGTGGCCAAAAGCCAGGGCAAAGGTTGTTGAGGACAAGGCAAACGGCCCGGCGGTTATGGATGTGCTGGGAAAAGAAGTCTCTGGCCTGGTACCGTTCAACCCACGTGGCAGTAAGGAAGAGAGAGCTATTTCAGTGACACCATATTTTGAGGCCGGGAACGTATTTTTTCCGGATCCAAACACGGCGTCATGGGTTACTGATTTACAGAAAGATTTACTGATGTTCCCAAAGGCGTGTATAAAGATACCGTTGACGCCTGGTGCAGGGAATTTTGTATTTGATGGATAAGCCATCACAGACAGGACCGCCGGCTGAGACAGTAGCGGGCAGCATGAGCAGTTATTGGAGAGGAAAGTGAGGTGCAAGGCTATGGGAATGGGAAACAGAAACGCTGCAAACGGAAGCATGATCGCTGGCATGGGCGGTTTTGGTTGTATGCTTTATAATGCAACCGGAGCGGCCACTAAGTACGAACCGGAGGCAGAGAACCGCCACATTGTTGCGGTGCAGGCGCTGACAGATACAACAATCAGAACAGTGGGAGCTGCCTGGGACGCACCAGCAGCAGTTGACGGACTGGTTCTGACAGCAGGCAACTGTTTGTACCTGAAAGCGGCCAGCGTGACGATTTTGAGCGGTACAGGCATTATGTACTATGGATATGGCCAGGTAGCAGAGGCAGGTGGGGAATAATGAGCCTGTCGCTGATGAACCGGATCAACCGGAACAATAAGACCGGCAAGGGAGACGGCAAGAACATGGACAGAAACGCCTCCGTGCAGGTTAAGGTACAACAGACAGCACAGAAGCTGCTGTATAAGATTTGTGGACGGAAAGGAGGGCTGTCATAGTGGCAACCACAGCAGGAGAAATCGGCCGCATAGGGCAAAAGCGCTATGGCGGCTTTTTTTACGAGGAATTTTTGAAAGAGCTCCAGGGTCGTAAAGGCGTGGAGACATACAGAGAAATGGCAGACAATGACGACGTGATCGGCGCCATACTGTTTGCCATTGAAATGCTGATCCGGCAGACAAGCTGGACCATACAGCCAGGAGGACCAGAGAGCGCAGACGAAGAGGCAGCAGAGTTTATCGAGAGCTGCATGGACGACATGCAGGACACCTGGACAGATACCATTTCGGAAATCTTGTCCTTTTTAACATACGGGTGGAGCTACCACGAAATCGTGTACAAGCGGCGTTGCGGTAAAAATCGGGACAGCCGCCTAAACAGCAAGTATGACGACGGGCTGATCGGATGGGCTAAGCTGCCTATTAGAGCACAAGAAACCCTTTATCAGTGGGAGTATGACGACAACGACAACCTGACCGGCATGACACAGATGCCGCCGCCAAACTTCGGCCTGTACACGATACCGATAGAAAAAGCCCTGTTGTTCCGGACAAAGAGCCGGAAGAACAACCCGGAGGGGCGCAGCGTACTAAGGAACGCATACCGGTCCTGGTACTTCAAGCGCCGCATACAGGAGATTGAGGGAATCGGTATAGAGAGGGATCTGGCAGGCTTCCCGGTGTTGACGGCACCGGAGGGCATGAACATATGGGACACGGATGATCCGGACATGGTAGCCATCCGTGCAGGTATGGAGGCCATTGTTAAAAATGTGCGTCGAGACAGTACCGAGGGGCTGGCGCTTCCGAACGGCTGGCAGTTCCAGCTGTTGAGCACAGGAGGCCGCCGCCAGTTTGATACCAACGCGATCATTGAGAGATATGACACCCGCATGGCAATGACAGTGCTGGCAGATTTTATTTTCCTGGGGCACCAGAGCGTCGGCAGCTTTGCGCTAAGCAGCGACAAGACAGAACTGTTTTCCATGGCAATAGGTGCGTACCTTGATATTATTTGTGAGGTTTTTAATAACCAGGCAATCCCCCGTCTGATCAACCTGAACGGCGACCACTTCAACGGCATTACAGATTATCCGCGAATGGAGCACGGAGACATTGAGGACGAGGACATTGAGAAGCTGGCCAACTACATAAAGGAAATGACCGGCGTCGGCATTTTAACACCAGACAGCCAGTTAGAGGACTATGTAAGAGAAGCAGCGCACCTGCCTGAACGCCTGGAAGATGATACACCGGCAGTACCAGATCCAGGAGGAGAAAAGCCAGTAAATGCGCGGCAGAGGCAGCAGGCAAAGCCACAACAGCAGCGTAGCAGCACGGTTGACCCCGGAGGAGGAGAGGAAGATCCTGACGGAGTGACCGAGGAAGATATGCAGGCCGTTGAGGAGGCAAGGAAAAGACTGGGGAGGGACCCATAATGCAATTTAAAAAGATACGGATCCGCAAAGCGGCTGGCAAGAAGAAAAGCCAGGGCGGACAAAATGCGCTGAACAAGCTGAACAGCTTCCTGAACGCGGCGTCCGCTGAACCGGCATATATTTTGCATAGCACATGGACCAACCAGCAAAATGCGATTACCTACAAGGAAATCCGCGAGGCTATAATGAACGGCCACATGAGCGAAAGCACTTTCCAACAGTGGCAGCAGGATTATAGCAAGATGGTAAGCGACAAGCTGTCCCCTGTATGGTTAAAGCTATGGAAACGGCAAGCCTGGGCGTGCAGGAACAGCATGACAGTTTTTTCTTTGATCACACATGGCCAGGGGTAACGAAGTGGGTTCAAGAGCACGGCGCGGAGTTTGTGACGAACATAAGCGCTGAGCAAAAGAACGCAGTGAGCGCTCTGATCGCCAGAGCATACAGCAAGGGAGAGAGTGCGGAGGAGTTATCCAGGGCAATACGTCCGTGCATAGGCCTGACACAGCGCCAGGCTATTGCAAACGCGAACTATTACGACCATGTGAAAGATTCCTTGCTAAAGAATAATCCAGGCATGAAAGAGGCCACAGCGGCCAAGAAAGCCCAGGAAGCAGCGGCCAAGTATGCAGCGCAACAGCACCGGTACCGTGCTAACATGATAGCGGAGACAGAAATGGCGTTTGCATATCAGCATGGCGAGTATGAAGCGGTAAAGATGGCCCAGGCGCAGGGCCTTATGGGCGTTGTGGAAAAGGTATGGTCAACAGCTTATGACGACGGCGTTTGTGATATCTGCAACGGGCTAGAGGGGCAGACGATAGCATAGACGACAATTTTAATTTTAAGCTGAATAAATTACTTTTTGGAGGGCAAAGGCTGACACCACCGGCACATCCGCAGTGCAGGTGTGCGGTTGAGTATAGGGAGATTTCCCCGCCGGTAATACAGCCGGCACAGAGCCAGACACCGGGGCCAAGTATACCGGATCCGGCAACACCGTCCGTCCCTGGCAGCTTGCAAATGCCGCAGGGAATGAAAGACAAAGGTCTGGCGCACCTGGGAGGTACCGGAGAAATGCACTTGTGCGAGGACGGCAGCGGCACGGAATGGCTTTTCAAACCGGCGCAGTCCAAAAGCGGCACACCGGAAGAGTTCCGGGCCTATGTGCAGGAAGCTGGTTACAAGGTACAGGGCATTGTGGATCCGGACACGGCCGTCAAGGTCGGCACCGGAAACATAGGCGGCCAGTTTGGCGCATACCAGCAGAAAATTGACGTGGACCCGAACGGGTTCGACTTTAAGGCGTGGCAGCAGTATGGCACCAAAGGCCTGACAGCTGACCAGGTACAGCAGATACAGCGGGAACATGTTACAGACTGGCTGCTGGGAAACTATGACAGCCACGGCGGCAATTTTGTAACAGATACCAACGGACGGCTGATCGGCGTAGACAAAGAACAGTCTTTCCGGTACATTACCGACAAAGCCAGCGAAAAAATGACATACGCATACCATCCAAACAGCAAGTATGGCGAAACAGAGCCGCTGTACAACACTGTTTTCCGGAAGTATGCCAACAATGAGCTGGACCTAAACCCGCAGGACACCCTGGCATATATAAAACGGGTCGAGGCAATACCTGACAAAGAATATAGAGAGATATTCCGGGACTATGCCGAAAGCCTGAAAGGTAAGGGAAAGGACGCAGAGCAGCTGCTGGATGCCATTGTGGAGCGAAAGCAGAACCTCCGGGAAACATACCGGACATTACACGGACCTGTTGACCCAGCGAACCGGTAAAAACAAGCAGCTTTTGTGTGGGCGGACGAAGCACAGAACACGGCCAAGACCATCCAGGCGGTCACGCATGACGCGGCAGCACTGAAAAAGATGGGAAAAGCAGATCTACTGCAGATGGCCAAGCACAAAACATTGCCTATTGCAACAACATGAACAAACAGCAGCTCATTGATAGCTTGTCCGACCCGGTAAAGGCCAAACAGTGCAGCAAGGATGTACGGGACAGACTGGCGGCCAACCAGGCGGCCAGAAATGCCAAGACGACACCGAAAGCTCCGGCAGCAACCAATACAGGGCACTTGCCTCCAGGAACTAAAACGGCCGAGGATGTATTTACAGATTTTGACAAGATACACCCAGGACCGAAGCAGGGGCAGGCGGTATGGAGCGACGCGGACAAGGTTGAGGGCATGAACCTGAGCGCCCGCCGTATGATCATAGACGGAGACGTGCACTATGAGATTACCGGAAAGCTGAGTCTAGCGCCTGGGATGATGTGCTGCAGAGGATGGACGGGGCAAACCCGACGGTCCCAGCGCAGCGTATCAACATGAGCTTTGAAACCACGGCCCCGACGGCAAGAGCATGGACCAGCAACACACTGGTTGAAACCCAAGCAAACATACACGGGGTTGTTACCTACCTGGATTCCTATGATCCAAAGTATGCGTCCTTTGAATTGTACAGCGGCCAAAGCTGCATTCCTGGGACGGGTATTTTAGAATCCGTGTTCGAAGCAGCGGGGACGGCATAGCGGACGCCAAAAAAGCCACGGAGCTGCTGAAAAAGGTAGGCCTGGACGAAGTAGCCAGGACGCCAACGGCAGCAGCAGAGGAAACCCTGAAAAAGGCAAGGCTTGTGTGGTCGCAAGCCCCTGGCCGTGTGGACGAACTGAAAGACCTGGCAGGCAGCAGACTGGTAAGCAAACTGGACGAGATAATCGCCCAGGAAAATATCAATGTGGTGCAGCTGGCCAGTATGAAGCTCCAGAGTGAATACAACGGCTATATAACCTATGTGGTGCCTGGACTTGCAAAGGACCTGGAAAAGGCCGGTGCAAAGTATGTTTACCATAGCGTTTCCAGAGAGGGCGACGTTATAAAAATTTTGCAAAGCGGCGGAATTTCGTCCACCATGAGCAGAATCAAGCAGGGCATACAGCAGCCAGCTGGTGCCAGCATGTACTCTGATATGGGAACGGGCGGAGCCGATAACGCGTTTACCAGACTTGTGACCGGAAGCGCACAGAAAGCAAAGCGAAAGTTTCCAACGCCAGTGTAGCGGGAGACTACCAGATAAAAATGAGTACCGCAGTCCTGGAACGTACAGACTATTACTCTTTTGGTGGGGATAAGTTTGGAAAAGTTGCAGATATAAGTAAATACGGGGCAAGCCCTGAACAGTTTGTCAAGAACATGGAAAGCAGTTTTGCTGGAAGTAATGAAATTATGTTCCGAAACGGAATAGACAGCCGATATTTTACAGAAATCATGTGCAATAGCAGATATGAAAGGCAGCACCTGTTGAGTGAACTTCGAGCACGGGGTATAATGGACATTAACGGCATTGATATTGAAAAATTTATAACCGTAGGGAGTGAACTGTAATGGATTATAGAAAAGCATACTGGTTTGAACAGCCGCACATGTCTGGCATGTTTAATGTGGCCGTACAGCCTATTGTGGATCCACGGGACGGGCGCTGCATTTTGCGGTACCTGATTCCGGTATATGGGCCTTGACCGGAAAAGTGATCAAGGACACCGGGGACTATTTTGAGTTTGAATGTAATGACAGTGTAATGGGTGCCAGAGGCGGCACCTATAAATTTTCTGCACTGGATATTAAGACATTCCGGAAAGAAACCTGGAAGTGGATCGCGCAGGGCAAGGACATTGCTGAGTGCTGCCAGAATACAGCAGATCTGCATTTCTGGTACCGGAAGAACTGGCCAAACAGCCGCGTGGCAGAAATTGGAGCCTGGGAGATGGAAGAGAACAGGCGAAAAGGACACCGCACGGACACTTAAAATCAAAAACGTACATTTTTGAGCGTAAAGCGTGACAAAAACGCGGAAAACGTGCAGAAAATCAACAATAATGTGCAGAAATGCCATTTAACGCAGAGCGTCTGGAAGAACCCAGGCGCTTTTTTCATGCCTAAAAGGAGGAGAAAATGCAGACTTTCAGTGACATTATTAAGAGCCGGGCGCAGCGGTTGAGAAAAAGGGGCGCTTTAAGGTTCAAAAAGTAGACGAGGACAAGCGGCTTGTATTTGGGTGGGCCAATGTGTCCGTAGATGTGGGCGGCAATGAGGTTGTTGACCTGCAGGAGGACATGATCGACCCGGAAACCCTGGAAGCCGCAGCCTATAAATTCGCAGAGCTGTACCGAGACGGCGGGGAAATGCACGAAAGAACAGGAACCGCAGTCATGGTGGAAAGCGTTGTGCTGACTGAGGAAAAGCAGGCAGCAATGGGACTGGCCGCCGGCACCTTGCCGGTTGGTTGGTGGATTGGCTTCCGCGTCACTGATGATGACGTATGGGAGAAAGTAAAAAGTGGAGAATACAGCATGTTCTCCATTGGCGGAACCGCGATCCGGGAAGAAGTTGAGGACGACGACGGAGCCGCAGCAGAGTGATAAGCAGGAACACCGGGAAACTGGTGTTTTTTGTTTATAAAAATTTAGAGAGGAGGACACGGTCAAGTGGCAAAGACAAAGCTGAAGGACCTGGAAGTAACAGAGGTTAGCCTGGTGGATGCTGGCGCAAACCAGCACGCGCACGTTGCCCTGTATAAGAGAAACGGCGGGAAACCGGAAGAACAGCCGACGGGCCAGAATCCGGAACAGGCACCAGCAAAAAGCGGCCTGCACAAGTTCTTTTCTGCCATTGGCAAGGCGTTGAAGCTGGACCAGGCAGACATTGACAGCGCAGTGGCCGACATTGAAAAAGCAGATACATTCAATGACAAGATGGAAGAACGCAAGCTCCGCCGCATTACTGATGAAATTTGGGATGTGTGTTTTGCACTGGAAAACAGCTTGTGCAGCATTATCCGGGACGAAGAAGTAACGGACAAGGCCGCACTGATGAACCAGAGCATTGACGAGTTTGACGTGGCCATCAAGGGCCTGGTTACTTCCTGGGGCGCAGGTAAAACGGCACAGATTGTAAAAACAGCTGGTGCCGTGAGCGTAGAGCACATGCAGGAAACCGTTGACCGCCTGGGAGGGATGATTGAAAAGGCGACAGGCAAACCGCAGCCGCCGGAAACAGAGGATCCTGAACAGGAGGGCGGGGAGACACCGCCGGAAGATAACGGAAAAACCAAAACAAAGAAATTTATAGGAGGAGAAACTGACATGAAATTCAACGAGGCAAACATGACAGCAACAGACCGCATGGCGTTTGAAGAACTTAAAAAGCGCTATGGTGTTGAGGATGGAGCTGAGGGCGCAGGAGCAGGCGCAGGAGCAGCGCCGGAGGGCGTAGGCAAGGCAGCTGGCACCGGAGTAGTAGAAACCCCAGGAGCGGCCGCTGAGGGCGCACAGGGAGCAACAGGACAGCAGGCAGCTGGCGAAGATATTTACAAGGGCCTGCACCCGTTAGTGGCAGCTGAACTGATCGCACTGAGAAAGCAGGCAGACGCAGCGCAGGAGGAAAAACTTTACAACGTTGCGAAGAAGTACGAGATCATCGGCAAGAAACCGGAAGAACTGGTCCCGACATTAAAGGCACTGCAGGCAGCAGGCGGCACTGCATACGACGACATGATCGGCGTACTTGACGGAGCAGTGGCAGCGGTAGAAAAATCTGGACTTTTCGGAGAAGTTGGCAAAAGAGGCGTAGGAGCCACAGGAGGCACTGACGCATGGAGCCAGATCGAAAAGAAAGCGGAAGAAATCCGCAAGAGCAACGCCGCCCTGAGCTATGCAGAATCCATTGACGCTGCATGTGTACAGAACCCTGACCTTGTACATGAGTATGAGGCAACAAGACGATAAGGAGGCAGAGAACATGAGCTATTACGGAACAACTATCAATGACAGCGCGGTAATTGTGGTAAAAGCAGGGGAAGAGATTCCGGCACCGGCTTTTTTAGCAGTTGGCGCTGATGGAAAAGTAGCAACTGCAGGCAAGAATGCAATCGGTATTGTAATGCCTGGATGCGACGACAAGGTAACAGTGGGCGACGACCTGGACGTGCAGATCAAGGACATTGGCGCATGGACAGCTGGCGCGCCGTAGCATACGGCGACGAGCTGGCAGTCGGAGCAGGCGGCAAGGCAGTAAAGGCAACAGCAAAGTCCTTTATCGTTGGCATTGCACTGGAAGAAGCAACCAAAGCAGGCCAGCGCATTGCTGTACAGATCGTAAAAGCAGGCTACAAGCCAGCAGAATAATAAACAGGAGGAATAAAAGACTATGAGCAGAAATGTAATGAGCACTAACGCAGGGATTGCGGCAGAAATCGCAAAAGGCTGGAAACCGAACCAGTACCTGACCAACATGTCCCAGGCATATTTCGCACAGCCTGGCGACTGGGTGGCACCGTCCATTTTCCCGATTTGCCCGGTAGCAACCAGCTCCGGTTTCTACTACACATTCGACAAGGGAGACCTTGCAAGGGATAACGTAGGCCGTAAACCTGCATTTGGAAAAGTAAACCCGGCAATCATGGGAACCGGAGAAAACCAGTATGGCTGCAAGGTTGACCAGGTTATCGTTGGTATTGACCAGATCGCAGCACTGAACTACCAGCGCAGCCATGCGCCGGGTGTACAGGATCCACGCCGCGCCAAGGTTCGTTTTGCTAACGAGCAGATGAGCCTGCACCTTGATATCCTTTTCGCAAAGGGATTTTTCCACAGTGGAGTATGGGGAGACGAATGGCAGGGAACAGACAGCAACCCAACTGGTAAGAAATTCCTGAAATTCAATGATGCCAACTTCGATCCGGTACACTTCTTTGACGAGCGCCGCCGCGATATTAAGCGCAGAGGCGCCGCCAGCCTAACCGTTTAGCCCTGGGATATGACGCATACCTGGCACTGAAAGAGCATCCTGACATTGTTGAGCGTGTGAAGTACACCGGATCCACTGCAAACCCGGCTATCGTAACACAGCAGGTTCTGGCCCAGTTACTGGGATTTGAGCAGGTTAAGGTACTGGAATCCACATACAATGGGGCGAAACCAGGAGAAGAGGCTGACATGCAGTTTATTTGCGACAGCAACGCAGCCCTGATGTGCTATGCAACTAACACCCCGCAGATAGACGAGCCATCCGCTGGCTATATCTTCACATGGGATATGCTGGGAAATGGTTCCTATACTGCTATGGATCAGTACGAGGGAGAGAACGGAACACACAGCGAGTTCATTGAGGGACTTATGAGCACCGACATGAGAAAGACGGCCGACGATCTGGCAACATACTTTACTGATTGTGTGTAATGCCTGAAAGGAGGATGTTATGAGCTATGTATGCGTAAAGCCGATCACACTACTCGGCAACAATTACAAGCCGGGAGAACTGATCCGGGACGGACACATCCTCCCTACCAGAGAGCGTGCATTGTTACGCACTGGCTGCATTGCTGAGGTAACGGGAGCCACAGAGTTTCCCGTTGCTGAGCTTGTGCAGGTGGAAACAGGGGAGGAAGTTACTTTTTCCGTTCCGGTAATACAGGAGATCGACGGAGACACAGCCCAGGTTATGAGCGTGCCGCTGACTGAGGGAGATATGCAGCAGGTTTTTGCCATTATGCAGATGAACGCAGACGAGGCTGCAAAAGCCATTAAAGATGTGAAAAGTGAGAATATTTTAGTTGTACTTCATGCAACAGATTCTCGTGTCACAGTAAAGAGAGCTGCAAAAAGCCAGGCAGAGGAGCTTTTGTTGGATGATAAGGCAATCTTGACGAATGACCAGGCAAAAACAGAGAACTTGCCAGCAGAAAGCCAGGAAGTATCAGAAACGCCGGAGCCAGCAGAACACCCGGAAGCGGCCGAAACACCGGCAGAAGGGTAAGGTAATGCCGCATGAAAAAACGTATACCTACAATCCGGAGAAGATAGGAGAGCAGGGCGTTGACCGTATGCGCTTCGAACTGGGCGACACCATGGTCGAGGGAGCAGAGGAAACCAGCGCGCTGAGCAATGAAGAATACACGGCCATCATTGCGGCAAAGAAAACGTGGAAGCGTGCCAAACTGGCAGCACTGGAAAGCATTATGCGACGGTTTGGCATGGAAGTAAACACGACAGTGGGGCCGTTAAAGTTGGAAATGCAGGCACGCGCAGAGTTTTGGCGGAAGCAGTACGAGCAGCTGAAAAAAGAGTGTGGAGCCGACACGGTACCAACGGCCGGAAAAGCTTCTCCGGAATCGGGCGCAGACGGAGGCCATTATTTTTATGGTGGTATGCACGATAATGTGTACGCAAAAGACGGAGGGGGCGAGCGCGATCTTTTATTTAAGACCAGGTAATTTGTACAAAGATTTTTTTGTAGCAAAATGCACCAGCGGCGTAGATGGGAAAGGCCGCCCTGTAAAAAAATATGACAGCGATCACAGCGTCGTGATACATGCCGTTCTGGCCCAGGCAACACCGCAGGAAAAAGCCAGATGGGAACAGATACAGCACCCGATCACACACACGATTGTGGACCGGGGACACCCGAAAGCGGTGGAAACGGACCAGCTGACATGCGGAAACCGCAAGTTTTATGTGCAGGGCGTTGACGAACCGGGGCAGCTGGGACTGTATACCATCTATTACGTGGAAGAGAGGGCAGACGTATGAGCGTGCCTGATATAAGCGTTGAAGTAGCAAAGAAAGTGACCGCTATCGGCCAGGAAATGAAATCCAGAGCCACAAGAGGCAGCAGGGCGCTGAAAAATGCGGAGCTGCAAGTGCTGAGAGGGCAACGAGGCGGCAGGAGCTACAAGAAATCATTTAAAAAGAGCAGTTACACGGCGTCTGCACCGGGCGAACCGCCAGCAGTGCGCAGTGGAAAATTGCGGAGCAGCTTCAGACCGGTGGCAGGATCCTCCGGCGGGGCTTTATCCGTAAAAGTGGCCATTGAGACAGACACTCATTATGCAGGGTACCTGGAACATGGCACAAGCAAAATGGCGGCAAGGCCATACGTGGAAAAGATTAAGCAGAAAGCGGAACCCGAAATCAAAAGCATTTTCGGAGCACCGTACAACGTGTAAGGAGGTGCCAGCATGGCATTGATAAAAGACAGAGCGGCACCTGTTTTTGACAGTGAGCAGGTGCACAAAGGCGACCTGATAAGGGCAAAGCATAAAACATGGGACGAGTACAGAAACGGGCTTGTTGTTGGGATAACCAGCAATGAGCTCGTTGTGCTTTACCACACTGGCATAGGGAATGTTTCAAACCACTTTGTAATGCTGGCAAGTGAAGTGGCTGGCGGGGAATGGCAGGGAACCTGGACGGAGGACATGCAGGCCGTACAGGACATTGTACCCGCAGCAAATGAAAGTGACGGCGTGACAGCATGACTCTGGAAGAACTGATCTATACCAGGCTTGTTCAGGAGAAAGAACTGGCAGAGAGCCTGGCAAAGTATGAGGGCGTTCCGGCGGTGTTTTTACAGAAAGCACCGGACGACAAAGCCCAGGGGTGGGGAGTGAGCCAGTACCCCCGCGCTGATTATCTGGTAGACATGACAGCAGACCCGGAACGGCACAGCAGCGGCATGGTAAGCGTGAACGTATACAGCGACGACACAGGCAAGCCACCGGAGGAGTTGGCGCCGCTGGTGCGCATAGCGCTTTGCGACGTGGTAATGCAGGCGGATGATGGAGCCTATTGTATTACCTGGGCCAGAACGGAGCTGTTTGAAATGAATGACAGCCAGAACCCTAACACCCTAGTAAACGGGTGTTCGCTTACATTTTTGCTGATTGCATTCCCACAGCAGATCACACAGGCACCGGATCCGGCACTTGCAATGCAGGAATTTTTGAAACGATGGGAAACAGACGCCCTTGTGATCAACAAAGACCATATTGAAAGTTTTTATGAGCCGAGTGACTTTCACCCGGCTATTTATGTGCGCATTTCCGGGACGAAAAAGAAACGCCAGACATGCGCACTCACATGGATGGAGTGCAGCATGGCCATACATGTGATCGCACCAACGCCGGAGGCAAGGAACAGCTGGACACGGTATCTATACGACACCCTGGCCAGACTGGGAGAAATTATCCTCCTGGACGGTGCACCGCTGCTTTTTGATGAATTGGCGGTTGATAATGCCGCGACTACCTGACCAGGGGGCAGATAACCATCAAAGGGCAGTATGCAACTGAGAATTTCAGTGAGTATTCCCACCCGCTGAAAGAAACCTATTTCAACAAATAAGGAGGACGAAGAAATGGCAACAACCAAGAAGCCCACAGAAGCCACAGAAACGGCTGAACAGGTGCAGGCGGACAATTCCAGGGCTGAGTCCGTAAAAGCCGAAAATGAGGCGGCTGAGAAGCCACAGCACCGGTCTACACTGCCGAGGAATACGCCAGAGCAGCTGCAAAAGTGTTTGAGGGCAAATACAGCCCGGACATTGTGCGCGCTGCCTTTGCAGTAGCCGGAAAGAAAGAAGCGACCAAAGCGGAAGCTGAGGAGCTTGTAAAGAAATTTGCCAACAAGGAGGTTAAAAACTAATGAGCGGATTTTTTGTTGTAGGAGAGAAGAAAGAACGCCCTGGCGTATACAAGCGCTATGAGAACGCGGGCGGAGTAGAAGCAGCCGGAGCCAGATCTGGCGTCGGTTGCGCACTTGTAACAGGTAACTGGGGAGCATTAAACACACCGGTCACGATTGACCAGAGCACTGATGTTTCCAACGTTATCGGTGCGGGTTCCGGATATGATGCTATCACAGCATTTATGGCCGGAGGCATGGAGGAGTGCGTTGTGGTACGTGTTGGAACTGGCGGAACGCCGGCAACAATTACTCTGAAAGATACCACAGCCAGCGCTGCTGTTGATGCTGTTGTGCTTACAGCACTTTATCCTGGAAACAGAGCATTTACCATTACCGTAAAGGCTTCCCTGGATGATGAAACAGCAAAAGAGGCAACCATCTACGAGGGAACAAAAGCCCTTGAAAAAGTAACCTTTGCAGCCGGAAAAACAGAGGTTGACGGAATTGTGACCGCATTTGCAAACAGCAAGTACGTGAAAGCTACAAAGAAAGCTCCAGGAAACGGCACTCTGGCAGATGTTACACAGAAAGCCTTTACTGCTGGTACAAACCCGACAGTAAACACCGCAGCATACGGAGAAGCTGCAAACGCAAGTGAGGCAGAAGTGAGAGACATGATCATCGTTGACACCAACGACGCAGCAGTCCATACACTGATTGCAACTCACGTTGCCAGAGTGTTCCAGGAGGGAGCATATACATGGCGACCGTGGCAGAGCCTAGCTCCGTGGAGATTGAAACCCGTATGCAGCACGCAGCAGCATTCAATGACGAAAAAATCCACTATGTACTGAATCCGTACATTGGCACAGACGGCGTTGAGTATGAGGGTTATATGCTGGCGGCAAGAATCGGTGGCCTGATTTGTGCAGGAGCTTCCAATGCTTCCTTGACTCATACCGTGATCAGCGGAGCAGCGAAGCTGAAAGAAACCCTGAACAGTGGAACCATTAAGAAAGCCCTGAAATCCGGCTGTATTGTACTTTCTACCAGCAAGAGCAAGCAGGTATGGATTGAAAAGGCGATCAACACTCTTGTAACCCTGAGTAAAGACCAGGATGCAGGTTGGAAGAAAATCCGCCGCGTGAAAGAGCGTTTTGAACTTATGGACCGTGTTGAACAGACTACTGAGGTCCTGATCGGCCAGGTGGACAACGACCCTGACGGCCGCGCAGCTGTTATCGCAGCCGCACAGCGAGTTGTTGACGCTATGGTAGGAGAAAAGAAGCTTCTGTCCGGTACTGTAATTGAGGACGAGGGAAATCCGGCGCAGGGAGACTCTGCATGGTTCATTATTACTGTTGACGACCTTGACAGCATTGAAACTATTTACCTGACATTCCGCTTCCGTTTTGCAGCTGAGGAAGATTCTGAGTAAAGAAAGGAGATAAAGGACAATGAGTATTATTAACACACAGGCGGTTGCTAACGCCAAGAAAGTGCTGACCGGAAAAAACGGAGCACTGTACAACGCAAAGGGCAAGCTGCTGGCTACTATGGAGACCTACCAGGCGCAGGTCAATGTTACAAATACCAAGTTCCAGCCGCTGGGAGACCCGCAGGAGCATGAGATCTTTACCAGCTATGGCCAGACACTTACCTTTACCGAAATCGTGGTAGAGGACGGGGAGTTTATTACAGATCTGCTGGCAGGCATGAAGTCCGGAGAAATGCCCGTCCTGGAACTTCCAGGGCGTTATTAAGGGCCGCAACGGTTCCGAGGAAAGACTGGTATACAACGATTGTGTACCGTCTGGAAACATTGACCTGCAGAACGTAACAGTGGGCGACCTGATTAAGAGACAGTGGAGTCTGTTCGTAAACGGCGCAGTAAACCAGCAGGGCAAGCTGAGAGCCTAAAGCAATATAACAACATAACTACACAGACAGAGCCGCGGGGAATAGCCTCGCGGCATTTTTAAAATAAACCAGGAGGATTTGAGAACATGGCAACTAAGAATGTGAATTTAGAAAATGAGGCAGCTGTTGAAATGACTGAGGACGAGAAGAAAGCAACAGTGAGAAAGTACGAAAATGACATCCTGGGCGGACTTATGGCAGCCGCCGCATACAAGACAGACGCAGAGGAAGCAGTACCGATTGAAATTAAGAGAAACGGCGCTGTTGTGCTGTCTTTCCGTATCCGCCCTATGGGTGAAGATGAATATTTGAAGTGCAAGAAAGATAACACAAACTACAAGCGTAACAAGCAGCTGGGTACAAGAGTGGCAGAGAGTGTTGACGCTGCCAGATACCGCGCACAGCTGATCTATGAGGCAACCGTTGAGGAAGATCGTGACAAGATTTGGGATAACCGTGACGCATGGAAGAACCTGAACGTGCTGAACGGCACTGACCTGGTTGAGGTGGTTCTGAAATCCGGCGAGAAAGACGAGATCCTGGCCAAACTTGACGAGATTTCCGGATATCAGCCGACTATGGAGGATGTAGCAAAAAACTAATCGAAGCCGGCGGCAAAACAACGCTTATGCACATTATTTTCCAACGGCATCATATCCCATTTGACGAGTTTTTGAGCAAACCAGACTGGGCGCAGGTGCTCATGCTGGAAAGTATGAAAATACAGCTGATAGCTGAGCAGAAAGCAAAAGACGGCACTGAGGAGGGCGGTGAGTAAAAGTGGCCGAAACATTGACTATTGAAATTCCGATAGAAGCGGTTGACCGCACCGGTGCTGGTGTGCAGTCGGCCACAAGAAACCTGACGGCGTTTGAACGTGCGTGGGACCGCACACAGCGTCGCCTTGATCGGTTGGAAAGAGCGCACAATATTGATATCGAGTTAGACGACAACGCAAGCCAGGGACTGAGCCGTGTATCTGACCAGGCGGAATCCCTGGACGGTGTAAGCCCAAGCGTTGACGTAGGCGTGAACAATGCAGCCACAGGAACCCTGAGCGACGTAGCAGACCAGGCAGCAACCCTGGACGGCACTGCCTCGGACGTTGAAGTGGGAGTAGACAATAACGCAACCGGAATTATTGACGACGTGGGCGACTCACTGACCGCCTGAATGGCAATGAGGCGGTTGTGGGGTTAAGCGCGGATGATAGCGCCACCATGGAGATAAGG